>OBKI01000617.1_pt1 | contig 21801 bp, 19 predicted proteins | sample 1519731 | NCBI WGS metagenome assembly OBKI01 (sample SAMN00265070, study PRJEB22529) | human gut metagenome
AGTATTTATCGGTTGCAAGAGTTAATACTTATGAAAAACATCAGAAAGATTTGAAAATTTTAAAAGCATATTTAAAAGAAAATTCAATGAAAGAATATAATAAAATGTTCAGACAGATGAATGACAATAATTATAGCGCATACGTTGGTTCAGTATTATATAAAGATAATAGTGTAAGGCGTGGAAAAAGCAATAAAAGAGAAGAATTCTATAAATATGTAAAAGATGTAATTAAAAATTGGGAAGATTCTGAAACAAAAAAATATATTGAAGATGAAATTGAGAAGGCTACGTTTTTGCCAAAGCAAATGACAGCGTCTAATGGTGTAATACCAAATCAGGTGCATAAGAAAGAACTAAAACGTATACTCGAAAATGCCAGTGGATATTTGGAATTCTTAAATGAAAAAGATGAAACAGGTTTAACTGTAAGTGAAAAGATAATTAAACTATTTGAGTTCCAGATACCATATTATGTTGGACCGATATCTTATTATGTGAATGGTGAAGTGAAGAGTAAGCATCGAGATAATATGTGGTCGGTGAGAAAAGAAAGTGGAACAGTTTATCCTTGGAATTTTGAACAAAAAATTGACATTAAGAAATCAGCAGAAAACTTTATTGGAAATCTTATAAATCATTGTACGTATTTGAATGGCGAAAATGTTTTACCAAAGAATTCATTGTTATACGAAAAATTTATGGTATTAAATGAATTGAATAACCTGAAGATTAACGGAAAGAAACCAAGTGTAGAACAGAAACAGGAAATATACAATAACTTGTTTAAAAAAGGTAAAAAAGTCACATCAAAAGCATTAATTAAATTTATGAAAGAAAATGCTTGGATAGATAACACAGATGAGCCGGAAATATCGGGAATTGATGGTGATTTTATAAACAAGTTAGCAAACTACAAAAAATTTCTCGAAATTTTTGACACTGATACTTTAACAGAAGAACAAGAAAGAATTGCTGAAGAAATAATTTTCTATTCAACGGTATACGGTGATTCGCGAAAATTTTTAGAAGAAAGAATCAGAGAAAAATATCAGTCAATTCTTAATGAAAAACAAATTAAACGAATCCTTGGAATGAAATTTAAGGACTGGGGCAGATTATCAAAAGAACTTTTAGAATTGAAAGGCGTAGATAGAGAAACAGGGGAAATTTCATCTGTTATATCAAGAATGTGGAACAGTAACTATAATTTAATGGAATTAATAGCTACAGAAAAATTTTCATATGCATATGAAATTAAACAGAAAACTAAAAAAATAGAAAAGACATTGTCCACAATAGAATATGATGATTTAGACGAATTATACATATCAGCGCCGGTTAAGAGAATGGTATGGCAGACAATATTGGTTTTAAAAGAATTAGAGGAAACAATAGGATATGCCCCTGAAAGAATCTTTGTGGAAATGGCAAGAGATGTTAATGCACCTAAAGAGAGAAAGGATAGCAGAAAAAAGAAATTTATAGATTTATATAAGGCGTGCAAAAAAGAATCGAGGGACTGGAAAAATGAGTTGGAAAATACAGAAGAATCAAAGTTTAGGAGTAAAAAATTATATCTCTATTATACGCAAAAAGGAAAATGTATGTATTCCGGAAAGACAATAGAGTTAAAAGATTTGTTTAATGATAATTTGTATGATATTGATCATATTTATCCTAGACATTTTGTAAAGGATGACAGTATCGAAAACAATCTTGTTTTAGTGGAGAAAAATTATAATGCACATAAGAGTGATACTTTTCCAATTGAAGCCGGCATAAGAGAAAAAATGCATAGTTATTGGAAAGTATTGAGAGATGGAAATTTCATTACTGAAGAAAAATATAAAAGATTAACAAGAAATGAAGAATTTACTGATGAGGAAAGAGCCGGATTTATCAGTAGACAAATTGTGGAAACTAGACAGGGAACAAAAGTTATTACAGACTTGTTTGAGCAAACATTTCCTGAAACTGAAATAGTATACGTAAAAGCAGGAAATGTCAGTGATTTTAGACATAAATTTAATTTTATAAAATGCAGAAATGTTAACGATTTCCATCATGCGAACGATGCATATTTGAACATTGTTGTAGGAAATGTGTATTTGACTAAATTTACAAAAAGCGCAATAAACTTTATAAAAGACTATAAGAAAGACCCGGATAAAAATAAATATCATATGGATAATCTGTTTAGATATCCTGTTTCCAGAAATGGTGTTGATGCCTGGGTTACAAAGGGTAGAGAGAGTTTAGCGACGGTTGAAAAGATGATGGCAAAAAATACTCCAATGGTAACCAGGATGAATTATGAGGAACATGGCGGAATTGCTGATCAAACAATTTATAGTGCAGCTGAAGCGTCAAAAGCAAAAGGAGTTGGTTACATTTCAGTAAAAAGCAGTGACGGAATAATAAGTAATACCTGTAAATATGGAGGTATGAAAAAATTTACAGGAACATATTTTGTTTTAGTTGAACATACAAAAAAAAATAAACGAGTTAGATCTTTAGAGGCAATGCCGCTGTATCTCAAGGACCAATTAAACACGAGAGAAAAAGTAGAACAATATTTTGAAGATCAATATGGATATGTTGAACCAAAAGTCAGATATGACAGGATTAAGATGTATTCTTTAATAAAGGTCGATGGGTTCTATTTGTATTTGACGGGGAGAGGAGGAAATCAGTTATATGTTATAAATGCGGTCGAATTGACGATTGATGCTGAAAATTCAGAATATATTCGCAAAATAACAAAGCTTAATGATGAATATAATAAAGAGGAACAGTTTGAAAATGATGAAAAAATTACTTTTGATAAAAATATAAAGTTATATGATAAATTGCTTGACAAACATCTAAGTCAAATTTACAGTAAACGTCCAAATCCTGTTGGTGAAAAACTAAAGGTCTGGAGAGATAAGTTTATGGGGCTAACTTTGCAAAAACAGGTTTACGTTTTACTACAAATATTGCAATTGTCACAACTTCTAAATCAGGGAGCAGATTTGACAGATATAGGAGGCGTAAAGAAGACAGGTGTAGCAACTTTAAACAAAGTTATTTCTGACAAAAAAGAATTTAAGTTGATTAATCAATCTATAACAGGTCTATACGAGAATGAAATTGATCTGTTATCAGTATGAGTTGGCGTACAGTCGTAATATCAAGTAATGCTAAATTGGATTATCAAATTGGATATTTGGTAGTAAGGGGAGAAAAAACAACCAAAATTCACTTGAATGAGATAGGAATGTTAATTGTAGAAAGCACTGCAGTCTCAATGACGTCCTATCTGCTAAGTGAATTGATAAAAAACAAAGTTAAAGTGATTTTCTGTGACGAGAAAAGAAATCCAAGTTCGGAATTGGTGCCTTACTATGGCAGTCACGATACTAGTGCCAAAATTCGAAAACAATTCGAATGGACAAAGGATGAGAAGGCATTAATATGGACAGAAATTGTTTCCGAAAAAATTAAACAACAGGCATTGCTGTTAGAACATTATAAAAAGAGTGAAGCTAATATGTTATATGGTTACATTCAGGAAGTAGAGTTCGGAGATATTACGAATAGAGAGGGACATGCAGCAAAGGTATATTTTAATGCATTGTTTGGAAAGGATTTTACAAGAACAGATGATAATGCCATTAATGCAGCATTAAATTATGGATATAGTATTATTCTGTCTATGTTCACAAGAGAAATTGTTTCGGCAGGATATATTACGCAAATCGGTCTGTTTCATGATAATATGTTTAATCAGTTTAACTTGGCTTCTGATTTGATGGAACCATTTAGACCGTTGGTTGATAAGGAAGTTATTGAACTAAGTCCAAAAAAATTTGAAACAACAGAAAAGCGATGTGTTCTTGAAATTTTAAATCAGGAAGTGGAGATTATGGGGAAAAAAGAGGTACTGGGAAATGCAATAAAGATATATTGTAAAAGTGTGTTTGATGCATTAAATGACAGGGATATTTCGTTAATAAGGTTTTATTACAATGAGTTATAGGTATATGAGAGTAATAGTTATGTTTGATCTACCTGTTACAACTATAATGGACAGGAGATATTATGCACAATTTAGAAAATATTTAATTAAAAGTGGTTTTTTAATGATGCAGGAAAGTATTTATTGTAAATTAGCTCAAAATTCTACAGCGGCAGATTTGATTATTAACAATGTTAGAAAGAACAAGCCACCTGCAGGATTAGTGCAGATTTTAAAAATTACCGAGAAACAGTTTTCAAGAATTGAGTATATTGTTGGACAAAAGACAACAGAAATTTTGGATACTGATGAAAGGATTGTTATTTTATGAGATTGGTTAATAGTAGATATGGATTAGATATAGAGTTTACAGAAAACAGTATAAATACTGTTATTATTGAAAAACCACAATATGTCATAGATATTATTCAAAATATTATAAAACAAAATCGTGGAGAGGAAGGAGACTTTGTACTTTCAGGAGATAAGCCAATTAAATTTGTAAAAGATGTTGAATTTATAATTGAACCATTCTCGCTAGAACTAAATAATAGAAAAATAATTGGAAAATTGTATGATGAAATGTCTGAAATATCTAATGATTTAGCAGAAGAATATAATGAGATAAATCAATGTGTTGTAAATACTTTGGACAAGTTGTCAAGATTAATTGCATACAGTGGTATAGATTATAATTTAGAATTTGACTGGAAATCATTATACAAGTTTTACGATGTTAGGATAAATCAGGAATTTACAAATTTGTATGAAAAAATTGAGGAGTATATTAGAGTACTTGTTAACATATATCGTACAAAATTAGTGATTTTTTATAACATCAAGGAATATTTAGAAAGAGAAGAAATAGAGAAATTGGTGCAATGTTGTTTTTATAACAAGATTCACGTGCTGTTTTTAGAAACAACAGAAAAATATAAATTAAACCAAGAAAAAATATATATTATAGACAAAGATAGGTGTTTAATTGTAAAATAGTTATATTAATAATTACAATACTACCAAGTATATGGGTTCGGTGATAACCATTTGAGGTTTGAGAACCTTGTAAATTATTAAGATTGTAAAACAGTAGCTCACTATATTCAAGTCATCGGAAAAGTTTGAGAACCTTGTAAATTATTAAGATTGTAAAACTGGGAGCAGGAAATGAATTGATAGCGAAAGGTTTGAGAACCTTGTAAATTATTAAGATTGTAAAACGTGCATAATCTCCAGAACTTCCAATCTTTGGTTTGAGAACCTTGTAAATTATTAAGATTGTAAAACTATGATTTTCGGTAACTTTGCGAATGAAGAGTTTGAGAACCTTGTAAATTATTAAGATTGTAAAACTTATATCCTAATGTTAATTCAAGTGATATGGTTTGAGAACCTTGTAAATTATTAAGATTGTAAAACTTCAACATCAACACCAAACATCACTGACACGTTTGAGAACCTTGTAAATTATTAAGATTGTAAAACACTGTTAAATATAGATTTGACTTGTATAAGGTTTGAGAACCTTGTAAATTATTAAGATTGTAAAACGGAAACAACGGAACCCGCAGAAACAACAAAGTTTGAGAACCTTGTAAATTATTAAGATTGTAAAACAAAAGATTGGTCAACAGTTAAGTTATCAAGGTTTGAGAACCTTGTAAATTATTAAGATTGTAAAACCTTCCAATTCTTCAACAGTTCTGATAAGAAGTTTGAGAACCTTGTAAATTATTAAGATTGTAAAACATCAATGCTTAAGCCTGTATCTGTTTCAATGTTTGAGAACCTTGTAAATTATTAAGATTGTAAAACAAAGGGTTCACTTATTTTGTTCTTGCAAACGTTTGAGAACCTTGTAAATTATTAAGATTGTAAAACACAGCTATAAAAAGCGCTACTCTTGTAAGCGTTTGAGAACCTTGTAAATTATTAAGATTGTAAAACACAGCTATAAAAAGCGCTACTCTTGTAAGCGTTTGAGAACCTTGTAAATTATTAAGATTGTAAAACCTACTAGATATATAACTTTACTCATAGTCCGTTTGAGAACCTTGTAAATTATTAAGATTGTAAAACGGTGGTCATATGATTAAATTTGAAATCACCGTTTGGTTTATGATAAAAAATTGAACAATTTATAAAAAATGCTAAACAGTTCAAATATAAGATATATTGAACCTGATAAAAAAAGAACCAATATGTGGTTGTCAGTACTCAGGCTCCAATTGCCGTCATCTACAACCCAATATGGTTCTTTAAGTAAGATAACAAATGAATACCAAAATGTCAATGTGAATTTAAAACAGAACAGAAATTCAAATGATCAGAAACTTACAGCACAGCAGAAATAATTATTGGTAACAATGTCAAATAGCTATATTTGTATGATGTTATCAACTTAAGACCAATCGCAATAGAAAGAAAGAGTAATAATAAGCCATTATTCAATAATGGAAAGTCGCTTAAGAACATTACTCCTCCTAAAGGTAGTATATTTCAAAATAATGAAAATGACAATGGGATTTTCGAATAGGGTATAAACATATACTCATGTGATGAATTGATAAAGAAGCAAACAGTAACGTATCAAAAGGTACATACTATTATAGAATAGCTGTAAACAGATACGAAAGAAACAATCGAAATGTATTTTACATAGATGATTTGTACAATATAAGGCATAAAAAGAGAAGACCAGCGTCGCTCGTATAGCGACTGGCGTTACAGATAAGGCTGATGGCTTCCCTGATTTTCGTAAAATTAAAGTATCAGGTTTCCTAAATGAAGTCAAGGAGTATTACGGTAATAGTTTGTCAGGAACTATGAATATCCATTTATGTGATATAACGTATATGGCCCCCCTCCCACCCTCACATTTTTATTTACACCACCCCCACATTGTAGTACCATAATATACAAGACAAATTTTGCGTAAATCCCAATATTAAATTCGATTTACAAACCAAAACTTACCAAATATTTTAGGAGATCAAAGATGAAAAAATGGACTATAAAAAAGAAAATTTTAATAACAATATTATCAATCATAGCGGTACTTTTGCTGGTGGTTATAGCTTATGTTATTTATGTATTCGGAAGCTATCATAGAATAGAGGACAAGCAGTCCCTGAAAGTCAATTCGCTAAATGCCGGAGCAGGCACTAAAGTTTCAAGGAATGTTGAGTACACCGCAGGAACTTACAACGTGGGCTTTGGGGCATACACCCCGGACTACAGTTTCTTTATGGATGGTGGAAAGTATTCCCGTTGCTTTAGTAAGCAGTCAGGAATTGATGCCATAAATGGAGCGGCTAAACTTGCCAAAAGCGAAAATCCTGATTTCATGATTTTCGAGGAAGTGGACAGAGATTCCACAAGAAGCTACCATGTCAGTCAGGAAAATCTCATTAATAAGAAGTTTGACGGTTATTTCCAGAACTTCGCCGTAAATTACGATTCGGCATATTTGTTCTATCCGTTTAATGAGCCTATTGGAAAGTCATATTCGGGAATTAGCGTTTATTCAAAATACGAAATTACTTCTGCACTTAGAAGGCGTTTTCCTATATCCACAGGCTTTTCGAAAATATTGGATTTGGACAGATGCTACAGTGTAAGCAGGGTATATGTGGACAATGGAAAAGAACTGGTTATTTATGCGGTACATATGTCAGCCTACGGCAATAGTGATGCCATAAGGCAGGGTCAGACCTCTATGCTGTTTGATGACATGAAGTCCGAAATAGACAAGGGAAACTATGTTATTTGTGGTGGGGATTTTAACCACGACCTGAAGCTGGCAGAGGACGACAGCGTTAAGCATGAAAGCTGGGCATATCCTTTTCCAAGAAGCAAAATGCCGAAGGGACTTTCCTTTGCAATGGATAAATTGTCAAAGGATAAGTATGACAACCTCGCAGATTCTAACAGAAATGATGATACGGAATATATACCGGGCAAAACATTTACATGTATTTTGGATGGATTCATTATTTCAGATAATGTTGAAATGACGGATTATACAGTGAAAAGTACAGGATTTCTTTACTCGGATCACGAACCGGTATTTATGAAATTCAAATTAAAATAGAAAAATGGAGTATGTATAATGAAATACAAAAACAGATTAAAAAATATCAGCATTATACCTGTGTTAATTTTGATTGGAGTATTGATAATGTTTAGCACAGGAGTAAATGCCAAAAATGCCGGCAGAAATACTGTGGAAGTAACTACAAAATCTCAGGTACAGACTACTGAAAATCCTACAGCAGGAAAAAATCAGCAGGAAACTACAGTTGCCGTTACAACAACCGGTAGTCAGACACCTGCCACGGGTACAGGGAAAATTAAGGCATCGAAACTTAATCCGGCCAAGGCGAAGGTCATTCTGCTTGATGCGGGGCATTGCAAAAAGCATATAGGCGCCAGAGGTCACGGGTTAAAGGAAGAAAAGATTAATTTGGACATTGCCAAGGCGTGTAAAAATTACCTTGATACATATTCAGATGTTACTGTTCATATGACAAGAACTAACAACAATTGCCTAAAAAGTTTGATGCTTGGGGATTGTCTTACAGCAAGAAATCATTTGGCTCAAAGGCTGAGGGCGGATTTCCTTGTAAGTTTTCACGTAAATTATGATCCGGATCCCAATAGAAGCGGAGCAATGATTCTGGCTGCCTACAACTCCGGATACAACAGTTTTGTAAGCACTAATACAAAGGCAATGGGAAAAGAAATCCTAAATAACCTGAAATTGCTCGGGGCTAAAAGCGAAGGTTTTTGGCTTAGAAAACTAAAGAACACCCGCTACAAAAATGGTGCAAAGGCTGATTATTATTCAATAGTAAGGGAAGGAGTTCTAAATAAAATGCCAAGCCTTATTGTGGAACACGGTTATATTAGTAATGAAAATGACTGTAATAATTTTTTTAAAACCTCAGCCAAGCGTAAAGCCTTGGGAGTTGCTGATGCCAAAGGCATTGTAACTTATCATAATTTGACAACTCCAATTATTGAGGGAGATTTCAAGAAAATTTCTAATAATATATATTTCATAGATAATGAAGGCAACAAAATTACCGGTTGGGTAAAAAAGGATGGTAAGTGGTACCATTTTAATTCCAAAACCGCAAAAATGGAAAATGGCTTTATCAAAATCGACAGGGGTCTTTTCTATTTAGATACTAAAACAGGCGAAATGAAAACCGGTTGGTTTACAGTTAAGAATAAAAGATATCTTGCAAAAGGTAACGGAACGGTTGTTACTAACAGAATTTATTCCGATGGTGTAAGAAGTTATTATTTCGGTAAGAACGGTAAACGTAAGGACGGCTGGGTAAAATATAAGAAGGCTAAATATTATTTTTCAAAAAACAAAGGAATGCTTAAAGGAAAGCAGCGCATTAATGGTAGAAAATACGTGTTCAGCAGGAAAACAGGAAAGCTGAAGAAACGATAGATATATTTTGTGGTGGGTATTGTAGATTACATAAGTATTCAAATTTTGTTGCTTTTGTTGACTAATCACTAAAAGATTTCGGGTAGCAGGCAAAAAACGGGTGGAATTTGATAAACCAAATTTCCACCCTTAAATTTATGGCTTGTTTTTGTACCTGCCCTAATCTATATCTTATTTACACTTGCATCCACTTGGATTAAATGCATAATAATTCTTTTTATCTAATTCTTCTGTAAGCATTCTCAACGCTTCCCCAAATCTCTGGAAGTGAACAATTTCACGTTTTCGCAAAAATCTGATTGGATCACACACTTCATTGTCCTTTACTAAAGTCAAAATATTATCATATGTCTTTCTTGCTTTCTGTTCTGCAGCCATATCCTCTACCAAGTCTGCGATAGGATCGCCGGATGACTGGAACTCTGTAGCCTGAAATGGTACTCCGCCTGCAGCCTGTGGCCAGACACCTAAAGTGTGGTCGACATAGTATTTTTCAAATCCGGCAATATCTGCGTCATCGCAAGGCAAATCCTTTACAAGCTGATGCACAATTGTTCCAACAATCTCTAAATGTGAAAGTTCTTCAGTGGCAATGTCATTTAAAAGACCTGCAATTCTCGGATTTTTGAAAGTAAATTTCTGGGACATATAACGCATTGCTGCGCTGGCTTCCCCATCAGGACCGCCATATTGGCTTATAACCACCTGAGCGATTTTTGGATTTTTAATTTTGATGTTTACAGGATACTGTAATCTTTTTTCATATACATACATTAGCAGTTTCCTCCTTCCCAAGGCATTGGACCTTTATTCCATTCCCAATAGTCTTCATTGCTTACCTCATAAAAAGTAAGCGGATCAAATCTTCGAGTATACTCCTTCCATGCAGCCTTGCGCGTCTCCTGCATCTTGTTATAGTACAGGATAGCCTCCTGGCAATTGGGATGGGTATCTAAAAATAATCTTGTATCATCTAATGCAAAGCTTGCCTGAGTAATGATTTTCATTAAACTTTTTTTATCCATGTTCATATTCATCATCTTCCACGACCTCCCATAAACGGTTTATCCAACTGCTCGAAAATAGTTCCCCGTTCAAGAGCCTTTTCCATGCAATAAATGTCTTCCCATTTTTGCCATGGTACATAAGACATTCCCGGAGCCATTTTGTCAACATGCTCTGTTCCAATGTCACAGCCATCCATTCGGCAATTGCAAATTACATTTGTTGTTCCAACACTGCCGCAGGATTTCCTATCCTGTAAATTCATTTCTCTGTTGTTGCAGGTATTTCCCATATTTCGATTTATACCACAATTACCACGGTTAATGTTGCGATTCATGTTGCAATTTCTGCTTTCAGTATTTCTACTCATTCCACAGTTATCATTTCTGTTCATATTGCAACAGGTATTATCTCTGTTATTTCTGTTCATATTACAATTAGTATTTCTGCAAACATTTTGATTCATGTTGCAATTCATACCGTCATTCATATTACAGCCCATTTAATACTTCCTTTTCTTTTTTGTCTTACATTATTAATGTATGCCGCTATTCACTTGATGTTCAAAATATTCGTATTGGTTTTTGTCAAATTTTGGGGTATACTTTATATGATATTTTTAACGAAAAAAATGTCACAATATGTGTGACAGAATGGAGATTTATATGAGAAATTGCTTAGTTGCCCAGTCAGGTGGCCCAACAGTTGCTATTAATTCCAGCCTTGCCGGCGTAATACAGGGTGCTATTGACAGCAAAAAATTTGATACTGTTTACGGTTCCCTTAACGGAGTTCAGGGGCTTCTTAATGGCAGACTGATGAACCTTTCAGAAAAAGTGGCTGAAATTCCTATGTTTATTGAACTTTTAAAGAAGTCGCCTTCAATGTATTTAGGCTCATGTCGCTATCAGTTGCCGGACTATTCAGAAGATGATGCACCTTATGCATATATTTTTAATAAATTTGACCAATATGATATTGATGCCTTTTTCTATATTGGTGGAAATGATTCAATGGATACTGTAGATAAGTTAAGCATATACGCTAAAAAAGTCGGAAAGGACATCAAGATTATCGGAATTCCAAAGACAATCGACAATGATTTGTGTGTTACAGACCACACACCGGGATATGGTTCAGCTGCAAAATATGTAGCGTCTACACTCTTGGAAATTGGTCATGACACTTCAATTTATCCTATTAATAGCGTAACTATTGTAGAAATTATGGGACGTGATGCCGGTTGGCTTACAGGTGCTTCCGTTCTTGCCAGAAATAAATACAACTTTGCACCACACCTTATTTATTTACCGGAGGTTCCTTTTGTGGAAGAGGAATTTATTGAGGATGTAAAGGCAGCAATGGATAGATATAACAATGTTGTAATTGCTGTTTCAGAGGGAATTAAAGACAAGGATGGCAATTACGTTAGTGCCACAACTGCTGTGGAAGATACATTTGGTCACAGCCAGTTAAGCGGTACAGGAAAATGTTTAGAATACATTATTAAACAGAACATTCAGGTTAAAGTCCGTTCCATTGAAATTAATATTCTTCAGCGAAGCGCAGCTCATATGTCCTCAATAACTGACATTGGTGAGGCATTCAGACTCGGACGCCATGCAGTTCAGTGTGCTCTTGACGGCAAAACCGGAATTATGGTTACAGCTATACGTAAGAACAATGAGCCTTATGCTGTTAATATGGGTGAAACAGATGTAAAAAATGTTGCAGGCCTTGTTAAACACGTTCCCCGTGAATGGATTAACGAACGAGGCAATGATGTAACGCAGGAATTTATTGACTATGCTTATCCATTGATTCTTGGTGAGCCTGTAGTTAAATATCAGAGAGGAATTCCTGATTATTTGGATATATCACATTTATTCCCAAATAAATTTGATGAATAATATTTGTTTATATAATTAATCCCTCCTGCATTTGCAGGAGGGGGGCTTTGAAGAAATGTTGCTTTTACCGCCCGTAGGAGCATCCGATAAAAGTAACACACATCTACACCCCATATAAATTCGTACTTGCCCCAGCATCTATTTTTACAATTTATTAAAAGTGCAAAAAATACATCAACATAGTTGCAAAAATACAGTAAAATAATATTGGCATTTGCCATAAAATGGGGTATACTAATGATGGTTGTTTAAAAATTAACAATAAAGAAAATAAATGGAGGTACATTATGTTAGTATCAGCAAAAGAAATGTTAGAAAAAGCAAAAGCAGGACATTATGCTGTAGGACAGTTCAACATCAACAACCTTGAGTGGACAAAGTCAATCCTTTTAACAGCACAGGAATTAAAGAGCCCTGTAATTTTGGGTGTGTCAGAAGGCGCTGGAAAGTATATGACAGGATTTAAGACTGTTGCAGCTATGGTTAAGGCTATGGATGAAGAATTAGGAATTACAGTTCCTGTAGCTCTTCATTTAGATCACGGAACATACGAAGGATGTTATAAGTGTATCAAAGCAGGATTTACATCAATTATGTTTGATGGTTCACATTATCCAATCGAAGAGAACATTGCTAAGACTAAAGAATTAGTATCAGTTGCACACGCTATGGATATGTCAATTGAAGCAGAAGTTGGTTCAATTGGTGGTGAAGAAGACGGAGTTATCGGTAGAGGAGAATGTGCAGATCCTGATGAATGTAAAGCAGTTGCAGATCTTGGAGTAGATATGCTTGCAGCAGGTATTGGCAATATTCATGGAAAGTACCCTGATAACTGGGAAGGACTTAGCTTTGAAACATTAGATGCTATTCAGCAGAAGACAGGAATCATGCCATTAGTTCTTCATGGTGGTACAGGAATTCCTTCAGATATGATTAAGAAGGCAATTGACCTTGGTGTATCAAAGATCAATGTTAATACAGAATGTCAGTTATCATTTGCTGACGCTACAAGAAAATACATCGAAGCAGGTAAGGACTTAGAAGGAAAGGGATTTGACCCTAGAAAACTTCTTGCACCTGGTGCTGACGCTATTAAGGCAACAGTAAAAGAAAAGATGGAACTTTTCGGATCAGTTGGAAAAGCTGAATAATTAATATAACCGTAAATTTAATTTACTATAAATGGGTATCGCATTTTGCGATACCTTTTTATATTATAAAATTTATAATATAATGTAGAATTTTATCTTTTAGTAAACTGTTGCTTTTTATATGGAATAATTTTATACTATTTCTAGTATATACATATATAGAGGAAGTCAGCAATGGAGAAGAACAGTAAAAAGAAAATCCGCCTGTCAAAAAAGGCATATTCAATTGTAAGAGTGGTGGCATTAAGTGTTGCAGCACTTGTATTGATTTATGCATCCTATAGCCTTACGGACTCATACCTTAATTATAAGGAAGATGAATCAAAATATGCTGATATTAATAAAATGTTTGTGCAGCAGGAAACTAAAAAACAATCCGTGCAGAAAACAGATAAGATTGATTATACGAAATCCCTTACTACGTGGAAGTGGGATTATAAAGCTATGCTTCAATATAATGATGAAGCAAAAGGCTATATAAAACTTGACGGCACAAGAATACAATATCCGATTGTTGAGCACGAGGACAACAGCTTTTATTTAAAACGTGGTTCAGATAAAGTGTCTAATGGAGCAGGGGCTATATTTTTGGATTACAGAACTGCCGGACTTGATGGCAAAATGTGCATTCTTTACGGTCACAACATGCTTGATGGATCAATGTTTAAGGAAATAATGAATTTTAGACAGGCTGATTTCTGTAAGAAACATCCTACATTTGATGTGTATGTGGGGTACAAGCATTATATTTATTATGTTTTTTCGACTTTTTCAGCAAAGGATGATAATGACGAAGTTTACAAATTCGGATTTGAAAATGATAAAGACTTTCAGGATTGGATTAACAGAGTGTCGTCAAAGAGTACTTACAAATTTGACGTGGAAAAGCCAACTACATCGGACAAAATAATTATGTGTTCAACTTGCGTTGATGATTACGGAAACAGACAGTTAGTCTGTATGTACAGAGGGGAAGAAGTAGTTGACTGATGTAAATGCTATTAGGAGAAAAAAGTTAAATCGGTTTACATAAAACACAAAAACTTCTGAAATTTAGTCAAATACTTAATTTTATTAAGAAAAAGGTTAAAAAAACAAGATAAAACGGGTGACAGTATTGATTTTTGTAATGAAATGGTGTAGATTATACTGCGAACGAGGTGAGAGCCTCGCCGCTAATGAGATTAAGGACAAGGGCGTTCTTCAAAAGAAATCTTTGGAGAAGTGCCTTTATTTTTTTGAAGAAACAATTCAGCGGAAAATATGTTAGTAAAGAAAGGAATAAGAACTATGGGAGTAAATATTGAGAAAGTATTTGGTGAGCATGTCTTTGATGATGCAGTTATGAAAGTACGTTTACCAAAAAGTGATTTTGACAGAGTTAAGACATTAGTGCATGAAGGTGGAGAAATTACAGAAGATTTAGCTGACGTAGTTGCTCAGGCAATGAAGGAATGGGCGTTGGAAAAAGGTGCTACACACTTTACACATGTATTCCAGCCATATGTTATTTCAGTAGGAGCTGAAAAACATGATTCATTTTCTTCAATACCTGTAGATGGTGAGATTGAAAATACTTTTACCGGTAAGGAATTACTTATGGGAGAACCAGATGCTTCTTCATTTCCTTCAGGTGGACTTAGAGCAACTTGTGGAGCAAGAGGATACACAGCATGGGATATTACTTCTCCTGTATATATTAAGGAAGATACACTTTGTATTCCAACAGCATTTTGTTCATACACAGGTGAATCTCTTGATACAAAAACACCTCTTCTTAAGGCAATGCATGCTGTAAGCAAACAGGGTGTAAGACTTATGAGATTATTTGGAAATGAGGAGACTAAGAGAATTTACTCATACGTTGGTCCTGAACAGGAGTATTTCCTTGTTGATAAAGAAAAATATATGAAGAGACCTGACCTTATTTATTCAGGTCGTACACTTTTCGGAGCAATGCCTCCGAAAGGGCAGGAGATGGATGATCAGTATTTTGGCTCAATTTCTCCAAGAGTTAAAGCATTTATGGAAGACTTAGACGTAAAACTTTGGAAATTGGGTATTACAGCTAAAACAGAACATTGCGAGGTTGCACCGGGACAGCACGAAATTGCTCCTATTTTTGCAATTTCCAACGTTGCATTGGACAATAACCTTTTAGTAATGGATATTTTGAAAAAGACAGCAAGAGAACACGGAATGATTTGTCTATTACATGAGAAACCGTTTGATGGAATTAATGGTTCAGGTAAGCATAATAACTGGTCTCTTACAACAGATGATGGAATCAATTTATTTAAGCCTGGTAAAGAACCTGAAAACAATAAGTTATTCCAGTTAGTGCTTGCATGTACAATGGCAGCAGTTGATACTCACGCAGTTTTATTAAGACTTGCTGCATCTAATACAGGTAACGATCATAGACTTGGTGCAAACGAGGCACCTCCTGCAATCATCTCAATGTACCTTGGAGATCAGGTTGGAGATGTTGTGGATCAGATTATTAAGAATGGTAAGGCAACATCGAGCCTTTCATCAGGAGAAATTGATTTTGGTATTAAGAAACTTCCTAAACTTGAGAAGGATCCAACAGACAGAAACAGAACATCACCGTTTGCATTCACAGGTAACAGATTCGAATTCAGAATGGTTGCTTCATCCAATTCTATAGGTGATGTAAATACAGTTCTTAACGCTATGATGGCTGAACAGTTTGAAAAGGCTGTTGAAGTTTTAGAAGGGGCAGAGGACTTCGATAAGGCAGTAGAAGAGTACACAGCTAAGTTGATGAGAGAACATTCAAGAATTATCTTCAATGGAAACGGATATTCAGATGAATGGCCAATTGAAGCTGAAAAACGTGGACTTCCAAACTGCAAATCAATTGTTGATGCAATTCCGGCATTAACATCTGAATCAACTATTGAAATGTACAAGAATTGCAAGGTTCTTTCAGAAAGAGAATTACAGGCAAGAGAAGAAATCCTCTTTGAACAGTATGCAGGAGTTAGAAACATTGAAGCTTTAACAATGGTTGATATAGCAAATAAGATGTTGATTCCAACAGCTGTTAAGTACACAGGAAAATTAGCAGATACAATATTAGCTGTTAAGGAAGCTGGCGTTGAACCAACAGTTCAGACAGAACTTTTAGCAGAAGTAACTGACAAGTTAAATGAAATGAAGGATGCAACAAAGGCACTTGCAGAAATTACTGAAAAGGCTGCAAATGCAGGCGACGTGCAGGCAGTGGCCAACGCATACAAGGATGACGTTATGGCTGCAATGGCTGCACTTAGAAAACCGGCAGACGAACTTGAAGTTATTATGCCTAAGAGCATGTGGCCAATGCCTACATATGGCGATTTACTTTTTGAATTATAATTTGTAATAAGTGAAGACAGATAGGATGAGATCCTTCAGAGTAGTGGGAAGGAGCATTCGCATTTCGCTATGCTACATGCTCATGACGCACTGTCGCACAATATAATAATAGAGGCCATCTCCTTTACGAACGCAAGCGTTCGACAGGAGATGGCCTCTATTATTATTCACCGCTTGTAGAACACGCAAAAAGGATGCATTGCTGCATCCTTTCCGCAAATATATTCTAATAATAAAAAAGGGAGGGAATCGGATAAATCCGACTCTAAAAAAATTATGAAAAAACATAAACAAAAGTGAGTAATAACTTCTGTTTACAATTATATATTACTGGGAATTCGTGAAAAAAGAGTGTTTTCCATGTTAAAAAAATATTAACAAGATGTAAAAAAAATGCCTTTTTTACGACTTTATTTAAATTGAAAGGTTTTTATTACATTTAATTGAAAAATTGCAAATAAATGGAATTATAATCATTGAATAATAAATATGTATGACATAAACAATTTAGCTAGTAAAAAAACTAAAATTAATGTCTGATATAAAAAATTTTTTAGTAATATATCGTGAAAAATTAACATTAATCTCTAATTGTTTTAGAATAACAAATATGTTACAATTAACCCGTCTTGAGTTTGAGAGATTGAGAATGTCTTAAATTTAAAACAATAATTTGTCAAATCGAAAGGAGAAAGATATGGCACAGAATCCAATAGTAACCATTGAAATGGAAAATGGTGATATTATGAAGGCTGAACTATATCCTGAGATTGCACCAAACACTGTTAATAATTTTATTAGTTTGGTAAAACAGGGATATTATGATGGCATTATATTTCATAGAGTAATTAGAGGTTTTATGATTCAAGGTGGAGATCCACAGGGTACCGGCGTTGGCGGACCGGGATATTCTATCAAGGGTGAATTTTCAGGAAATGGTTTTAAAAATGATTTGAAGCATACTCCGGGAGTTTTATCTATGGCTCGTACTATGATGCCTGATACAGCCGGTTCACAGTTTTTTATTATGCATGAAACTTCACCACACCTTGACGGACAGTATGCGGGTTTTGGAAAAGTTATAGAAGGCTTAGATGTTGTGAATAAAATCGCAGCAGTTGCTACAGACTATATGGATAAACCGCTGGAACCACAGGTGATGAAGAAAGTTACAGTTGATACATTTGGCGTTGATTATCCGGAACCAGAAAAGTGCTAACGCCTGAATATAAATAAATTGGAGGTAATTACAATGGCAAAGATAACAAAGGACATGATTATTGCAGATATTATTCAGATAAATATGGGATGTGTTCCTATTCTTTTAAATGAAGGAATGCATTGTATAGGTTGCCCGGCTTCGCAGGGAGAAACGCTTGAGGAAGCTTGTATGGTTCATGGCTTGAACGCTGATGAAGTGGCAAAGAAGTTAAACGATTTCGTAGAAAGCGTTGATAAGGAAGAAGAATAAGAAACTGTAAGAAGTTGCTGGAATTAATAGAGACTGAAATATTCTAAAAACACCTGTGTTGACAGTTGTCAATACAAGTGTTTTTGTCTTTTTTTGATTCCTTGTCACGTATGAAAGCAAAATATAAATTAAATTCAATAATTTTTGTGGATTTGAGCATTAATTAGTTTAAATATAACTAAGAAAGACAAGCCTATCCAACAAGACAAATTCCAGAAAACTAAAAGAACTATAAAAAGTCGTTTGAAAGACTTTTTATAGCTCTTTTCTATATGTACGCATTAAGCGTTTCATTATAATGTATATTATAAAGCTACATCACCAATGATGCCGTCGATTACGTAGTAAGCTTTCATATCTTCAGGCTTAACGTAAATTGAAACTGACTTAATTGTCTTTTTGCCATTCTTTGCTTTGTAATCTTCCTTTACAGCATTTTCAATGGCCTTTGCATCAAATTCCATTCCGTGAAACTGTACGTATAAATTAGTTTCTTTCTTTGCAACGGCTTTCTTTGCAGGAGCCTTAGTTGTTTTCTTTTCTGTAACCTTAGGTTCTTCTTTCTTAGCAGTAGCCTTAGGTTCGGCAACTTTAGCAGCTTCTTTCTTTATAGCAGCCTTAGGTTCAACTTTCTTAGCAACTTCTTTCTTAACAGCAACTTTAGGTTCAACAACCTTAGCAGCTTCTTTCTTAGCAGCAGCCTTAGGTTCAGCTTTCTTAGCAACTTCCTGCTTAACTTCTTCTTTAGCAGGTGTAGCTTTTGCATCAACCTTCTTAGCAGTAGCCTTAACTTCTGTCTTAGTAGTAGCTTTCTTTTCTGTAGCTTTTGTACTAGTTTTTACTGTTGTCATAATTTAAATCCTCCTTAATATAGGCAGGTCGATTCAAGTCTAAAAAAAGAGTTCGTATTTATCAACCCAATACTATTAGTGTCTTTCATTGCTTTTTTATAATACATCTACACATTAAAATATGCAATAATGTTAAAAAAGTTTATGAAAAAGCTCTAAAATGTGGAAGAAATCAATACAAAAATAATAAATTTCCACTTGCAATATTCATGCTAAGAAAAACTAAAGTTGTGAAAAATGACAAAAATCCCTTGAAAAATCGTACAAAATATAGCAAAATTATTATAAAGGCGACGAATTTGATTTGACATAATGTCGAAATTTTGTTAAAATTCACTCGCATTAGAAGAATTTATTGTAATGAATGTAGATAAAACAGGAAAAATAATGGATAAAAGAAAATTAAAAAGAAATATATATAAGCACGGAAATGCGATTATTTATTTGTGCATTTTCGCAGTAGCTTCAATAATAACATTGGTGGCAGTTTTAAGTAGAACTGACAGAGTGATGATTGTAGATGATTCACAGATTGCCATAAGTGAAAAGAATTCAGTGGAATTGAAAAATAAAGATACTCAGAAAGTAGCATCGAAAGATAAGGTGGTAGAAACTACAACAGTTGGGATTCAGAAAACCACGGGGACAAAGGTTAAAGTAGTTGTAGATACACTTAATGTAAGATCTGAAGCAGCTCAGGATTCGGATGCTCTTGGTATGGCAGAGCAGGACGAAGTTTTCAGAATTATTTCTGAAGACGGAGAGTGGATAGAAATTGATTACAATGGAAACAACGGATTTGTCAAAGCACAATACGTTGAAGTTGAATAATATATAATAATATATGTAGAAAAAATCCTTTATAAATCAATAAACGGTTAACTATATTGGTTATAAAGGATTTCTTTTTTTATACATATTTGTTATAATGCTCATTAATGAACAAAGAAGGAGGGCAAGCGTATGAATTATATTGGTTGGCTGATTGTTTTTGTAGTGTTTGCTGCATTAGAATTGGTATCAGTAGGAATGACATGTATTTGGTTTGCGGTTGGAGCATTGGCAGCATGTGTCACATCGCTTTTTACGGGGAATTGGATTATTCAGTCTATAGTGTTCATAATAGTAACAGTTCTGTTTTTGTTGTTCTTAAGACCACTTGCTGTGAAGTATGTTAATAATAAGACGGAAAAAACCAATGTGGATTCCATAATCGGCAGGACTGCAAAAGTAGTGACGGAGATAGACAATGTCAATGCCAAAGGAATGGTTGTTATTGATGGAGTAGAATGGACTGCCAGAAGCAAAGACGATCGGGTGATTCCAAAGGAAACATTGGTAGAAGTAGTGGAAGTTAGTGGAGTAAAAGTTATAGTAAAAGTCAAATAGGCAAAAGGAGGAAAAGGTATGCCATATTTAATTATCGTTTTAGTGTTAGCAATAGCAGTTGTATCTACATGTGTAAAGATTGTGCCACAGGCTCATTCATATGTAATTGAAAGATTAGGAGTATATAAAGAAACATGGTCTGTTGGAATTCATTTCAAAATTCCATTTCTTGACAGGGTTTCAAGAAGAGTTAATTTAAAAGAGCAGGTTGCTGATTTCGAACCACAGCCTGTTATTACAAGAGATAATGTAACAATGCAGATTGATACAATTATTTTCTATCAGATTACAGATCCAAAGCTTTTTGCTTATGGAGTTGAAAATCCAATCGTAGCCATTAAGTCACTTACAGCTACAACACTTAGAAATATTGTAGGTGATTTGGAATTAGACGAAACACTTACATCAAGAGAAACAATTAACGCAAAAATGCGTACTGAATTAGATGTTGCAACTGACCCATGGGGAATTAAAGTTAACAGAGTAGAACTTAAAAACATTATTCCACCTAGAGATATTCAGGAAGCAATGGAAAAACAGATGAGAGCTGAACGTGAGAAACGTGAACAGATTCTTAGAGCAGAAGGTGAAAAGAAGTCAGCAGTTCTTATTGCAGAAGGTAAGAAAGAAGCAGCTATTCTTAATGCTGAAGCTGACAAGGAAGCAGCAATTCTTAACGCTGATGCAGAAAAGCAGAAGAAGATTCTTGAGGCAGAAGGTGAGGCTCAGGCTATTTTGAAGGTACAGCAGGCTACAGCTGATGGTATCAGAGCTATTAAGGAAGCAGGAGCTGATGAAGCAGTTCTTACAATGAAGAGTCTTGAAGCATTTGCAGCAGCTGCAAACGGTCAGGCTACAAAGATTATTATTCCATCTGAAATCCAGGGGATTGCAGGAAGTGTAAAGGCACTTGCAGAGACAATAAAGGATAACTAAAAATTAATTCAGACTAATTACAATGGAAGTAAAGAGTGAAAAGTTATGTATGATGAAAGCAGAGTTTTGTGCGGAGCAAATTCTTACGACAAGAAGTTCTATATAAATGAAAGATTTAAGAATTTGCCTGAACAGGTAAAACAGGAATTGCAGATAATGTGTGTCATGTTTACTGAAGAGGTAGGTGGCATTTTAGTATTGGAATTTGATGAAGATGGATATTTACAGCTT
>OBKI01000618.1_pt1 | contig 21775 bp, 18 predicted proteins | sample 1519731 | NCBI WGS metagenome assembly OBKI01 (sample SAMN00265070, study PRJEB22529) | human gut metagenome
ATGCCATCGCATACGTGCCCGAATTGCAGGCTGCGGAGGCTTCGCCCGATCCGTTGGTGCGCGATACAATCAAATATGCCAAGATGCTGGAAGGTAATGTGCGCGGTACGGGTGTGCATGCCTGCGGTACTATTATTTGTCGTGACGACATCACGGATTGGGTGCCCGTCAGCACGGCGGATGATAAGGAGACGGGCGAGAAGATGCTCGTTACCCAATACGAAGGTTCCGTCATCGAAGATACGGGACTTATCAAGATGGACTTCCTCGGACTGAAAACCCTGTCCATCATTAAGGAAGCCGTTGCCAATGTACGTCTGCACCGCGGCTTGGAACTCGACATCGACAAGATATCCATTTCCGATCCTGCTACCTATAAACTCTATTGCGACGGCCGCACTATCGGTACGTTCCAGTTTGAATCGGCCGGTATGCAGAAATATCTGCGTGAGTTGCAACCGAGCACTTTCGAGGACTTGATTGCCATGAACGCCCTCTACCGTCCGGGACCTATGGATTATATCCCCGACTTCATCGACCGTAAGTGGGGACGCAAGCCCATCGAGTATGACATCCCCATCATGGAGAAGTATCTGAAGGATACCTACGGCATTACGGTCTACCAGGAGCAGGTCATGCTTCTGTCGCGTTTGCTGGCGGACTTCACCCGTGGTGAGTCCGATGCCTTGCGTAAGGCGATGGGTAAGAAACTGCGTGACAAGCTGGACCACATGAAGCCGAAATTCATTTCGGGCGGACAAAAGAACGGCCACGACCCGAAAGTGCTTGAGAAAATCTGGGCCGACTGGGAAAAGTTTGCATCCTATGCCTTCAACAAGTCACATGCCACTTGCTATTCGTGGGTGGCCTATCAGACGGCTTTTCTCAAGGCCAATTATCCGGCCGAATACATGGCGGCGGTCATGAGCCGAAGTTTAGCGAATATTACCGATATTACCAAGCTGATGGACGAATGCAAGGCAATGGGCATCAATACATTGGGACCGGATGTGAATGAAAGTAACCTGAAGTTCACCGTGAACAAGGAAGGCAATATCCGTTTTGGTCTTGGCGCGGTGAAAGGGGTAGGCGAGGGTGCTGTGCAGAGCATCATGGAGGAACGCGAGAAGAATGGTCCTTTCAAGGGTATATTTGATTTTGTGCAGCGTGTCAATCTGACAGCCTGCAACAAGAAGAATCTGGAATGTCTTGCTTTGGCGGGCGGGTTCGACAGCTTCCCGGAGCTGAAGCGAGAGCAGTATTTTGCCGTAAATTCCAAGAACGAGGTCTTCCTCGAAACCTTGGTGCGGTATGGTAACCGTTACCAGGCCGACCAGGCTGCGGCTGCAAACTCCTTGTTCGGCGGTGAGAATGTGGTGGATATCGCCACTCCGGAAATACCGGTAGCGGAACGTTGGAGCGACCTCGACCGTTTGAACCGGGAGCGCGATTTGGTAGGTATCTATCTGTCCGCACACCCGTTGGATGAGTATTCCGTAGTTCTGGAGCATGTTTGCAACACTCACATGACAGAGCTGGAAGATAAGACGGCACTTGTGGGACGCGAAATAACAATGGGTGGCATCGTGACCGCCGTGCGTCGCGGTATCAGCAAAAATGGAAATCCTTACGGCATAGCCAAGATTGAAGACTATTCCGGTTCGGCAGAGCTTCCTTTCTTCGGAAATGATTGGGTGACCTATCAGGGGTATCTGGGTGAACGTACCTTCTTGTTCATCAAAGCCCGTTGCCAGCCCAAGCAATGGCGGCAGGATGAGTTGGAGCTGAAGATAACCTCCATGGAACTGTTGCCTGACGTCAAGGAGAAACTGATTGAGAAGATAACCATTCTCATTCCGCTGAGTGTGCTGAACAAGGCTTTGATAACTGAACTGGCAGAACTGACCAAGGAACGTCCGGGCAGTACGGAGCTTTATTTCAAAGTCAGAGATGAGGATAGCAAGATGACGGTCGATTTGATTTCCCGTCCCGTGAAGCTTTCCGTGGGGCGTGAACTGATTACTTATTTAAAAGAGCGTCCGGACCTTGAGTTCAGGATTAATTAGTTATCTTTGTTGGAAAACGAAGATAGGCTGCACCTCGGCATAAAAAATGAACAAGTTCATTTTGTTTTGCATTCGGTTTGCACTATCTTTGCTTCGAAAGCGAAGGTTGATAAAACGCAATTGACAGTAAATTAATAATTATAGTTGACATTTAATATTAAAAGAAATGGCTTTAGAAATTACAGACAGCAATTTTCAAGAAATCCTGGCAGAGGGAAAGCCGGTCGTTATGGATTTCTGGGCACCTTGGTGCGGCCCTTGTAAGATGGTGGGACCAATCATCGATGAATTGGCTACTGAATATGAAGGAAAGGTGATTATTGGCAAATGTGACGTGGATGAGAACGGTGATGTGGCTGCCGAATATGGTATACGCAACATCCCTACAGTCTTGTTCTTCAAGAATGGAGAGCTGGTGGACAAGCAGGTAGGTTCTGCTCCGAAATCTGCTTACGTGGCCAAGATAGAAGCGATATTATAAGGTACTATTTGACGATTTACGATTTACCCTTTCGGCATCATGGCGCAGCTAAATAGTAAATAGTAAATCGTCAAATAGTCAATAACATTAACCCTTTAAGCAATAGTAAGTATGGGAATGGAAGACGATTTTTTGCAGAATGATGTCGATGATGAAAAGACCATCGAGTACATCAAGAATTATTTGCCGCAGGAGTTGAAAGAGAAGTTCTCTGACGACGAGTTCTATTATTTTCTCGATTTGATTGACGAGTACTATTCCGAGAGCGGCATCCTTGATGCACAGCCGGATGCGGATGGGTACATCGAGATTGATTTGGGGAAAATCGTGGACTATATTGTCAAGGAAGCCCATAAGGATGAGATGGGTGACTATGATCCGGAAGAAATCCTTTTCATCGTACAAGGTGAGATGGAATATACGGAATCTTTGGACGAAGAATAGTCTGTATCAAAAGTATAGGAAAATCGCGGATGGGCATGGCTTCATCCGCGATTTTTTGTTTTTATGTGACCGGTGGCGTATTCAGAAAAAAGAAGATGGACGTGCCGATGAGAATGACACCCAATACACCGTAGAACAGGCGGGCTTGTCGCCGCCCTACATTTTGTACGATAAACTGGGTGTTTCGGGCAGTAAAGAACCAGTTCCAGTCCAATATGGCTGCCAGCAAGGCGATGATGCCTGCGACGGCGAAAATCCCTTGAACGATGTATTGGCTCATCAGAAATAAGAATTAAGAATTAAAAATTAAAGCGGGGGAAAAGTATGCCTTATTATTCAAAGCTCTCTAACGTGACTTCCCGCTCTCCGTTCTCCACTTCTTCGATGGTGACCTTGATGGTGTTGCCCGGCAAGAGTTCCTCTACCAGCTCCGGCCATTCTATGAAGCAGAGGGCGCCGCTGTAGAAGTAATCTTCGTAACCCATGTCATACACTTCTTCCAGTTTCTTGATGCGGTAGAAGTCGAAATGGTAAATCAGTTCGCCGGCAGTGTCGGAACGGTATTCGTTGACAATGGCGAAGGTAGGGGAGGTGATGACGTCGGAAACGCCCAACTCCTCGCAAACGGCTTTGATGAAAGTTGTCTTGCCCGCCCCCATTTTTCCGTAAAGAGCGAAGACGGTATTATCACCCATTTCAGCGATGAACTGGCGGGCGGCTTCGTGAATCTGGTCTAATGACTGAATTTTGATTTCCATTGTGTCTTTTGATTTAGCGTTGCAAATATAGCCAAAAACTTTTTCCTGTCTTGCAAATGGCATAGATAATGATGGAAAAGAATATGATGGATGCACCCGAGGGGACATTCAAGTAGAAAGAAATCATCAGCCCGCCCAGGCAACTGAGGTAACCGATGCCGATGGAAAGCCAGATGATGCGGTGGAACCGGTGCGAGAACAAGTTGGCGGTCATCTGCGGAACGGTGAGCAGCGAAATGACCAGCACGATGCCCACCATGCGCAGGCATGCCACGATGGTCAGCGCAATGAACATCATCAGTACATATTCGAATACCTGCACCGGAATACCTTGCGAGCGGGCAAACTCCCGGTCGAAGGCTACGTAGATGATGGGATGGAGATACAGCGCGAAAAACAGTATCAGCAGCAGGGCAAGCCCTCCCAATAGAGCGATGTCGCTCCAGGTAATCGTGAGAATGTTGCCGAAGAGATAGGCGGACAAGTCGGGTGCGAATCCCGGCGAGAGGAAAGTGAACATGATGCCCAGTGCCATGCCCAATGTCCAGAATACGGCAATGGCGGAGTCTTCCCGCATGTCCTTCCGTTTGCTGAGCCACTCTACACCGAAAGCGGACAAGACTGCAAACAAGGCTGCCGACAGAATGGGGGAAATGCCGGTATACAATCCCAGGCCGATACCGCCAAAAGATGCATGCGTCAATCCGCCGCTGATGAACACTAGTCTCCGGGTAACGATGTACGTGCCTATCAGCCCGCAAGCAATGCTTGCCAGCAGACTGCCGATGAGGGCATGTTGGAAAAAAGTGTATTGCAGTAGCTCCATTTATTCAATTAAAAATTAAGAATTAAAAATTAAAAGTTGGATGTGGAGTGTTAGGAATGGGGGGTGAGACGGCGTTCGCCGATGATGAGGAACACTTCATCCTTGATGTTGTCCGGCAAGGCTATGCCACGCAGTTGCAGGCTGCGCACCCATCCGGCTACGTCCGTGTCTTGCATGGTGTAGAACACGTCGCGGAACTCGTCTTCCTGCTCGGGAGTATAGGCATCGGGAGCGGTGCCGATGTATTTGTCCAGTTCTTCGTCATCGTAATATTCTATTTGCTTGCTGACGGCTGCCAGCAGGCTGTCACGTTCGCAGATTTCATGCTGTCCGCAGCACTCGGCATCCACTTCCTGCACTTCGGGCATGGCGTCCAGTTCGCCGCGGTCTATCTTCTTCTGCAGTTTCCGGTTGCGTATAATTCCGGCTGTGGCTGCCACGAGGGCAAGGGCAATCAGGCTAATAATCAATATCCACATGGGCTTCCTTTTCTTGAAAAACATGTTCCATTAATAGAACGGACAAAGATACATATTGTTTTGTACACGACAAAATAATGCTTCAGATTGCAGGTAGGTAGATTACTTCCACCCGACGCAGGCATTACTTGCTTGGAACGTAGTGTAAAACTACTTTGGATACATCCTAATCTTAGAATGTATCCTTTATTTCTAAGAATAAAGGTTATATTCTTAAGAATAAAGGCTGTATTTCTAAGAATAAAAGCTTTATTCTAAGATTGCATTGCATTTTGGCAGACTTTAAATCCCGCCTTTTGCAAGTCTTCCCAGTAAGCAGGGTAAGATTTGGTAACGACCTGTGGTTCATCTATCTGTATTTGGGGCAGTACAAGGCAGGCGGGGGCAAATGCCATGGCCATACGGTGGTCTTCGTAGGTGGCGATGACGGGGTCAGCGTCTGCCGGGCAGCGTTCGCCATCCCACAACAAGATGCTGTCTTGCTCGGAGCGCACGACGTAACCCAGTTTACGCAGTTCCGTAATAAGGGCGGTGATACGGTCGGTCTCCTTTATTTTAAGGCTTTGCAGTCCGGTGAAGCGGAAAGGGATGTCCATCAGGCAGCAGGTGACGACAAAGGTCTGCGCCAGGTCCGGGATGTCCACCATGTCTTCGTCGAGACGGGTGGCGGGAGTACCCTTCCGGGTCAGTTTTACTCCCCGGTCTGTATATTCGGTATGGACGCCGAGGCGGGTAAAGACTTCCGCGCCGCGGCTGTCGCCTTGATAGCTGTGGGCGAAGAGACCGAGCAGTTCGATTTCTGCCGTGTGCGCTTCTTCCTTCGTGCTGTCTTCACTTTCTTTTGCGCTACTTCTGTCTCCCCCTTTTATTTTTTCATTTTTAATTCCTTCTATTGCCATCATCTGATACCAGTAAGAGGCGGCGCTCCAATCGCTTTCTACGGTGAAAGGGGTATCCGTGTATCCGCCGGGGCTGACGGTGATGCAATCTTCGGAGACCCAGTCGGCTTGGGCGCCGAAGTCGCGCATCAGTTGCAGGGTCAGGTTGATGTAGGGGCGGGAGATGATGTCACCCGTCAAGTGCAGGCGCAGGCCTTTGGGAAGGACGGTACCAATCATCAGCAGGGCGGATATGTATTGTGAGCTGACATTGCCGGCGAGGGATATTTCGCTGCCGGTCAGTTCTGTTCCGGTGATGCGCAAGGGAGGGAACCCTTCATTTCCGACGTATTCTATGCGGGCGCCGAGCTCTCGCAGGGCGTCTACCAGTATGCGGATGGGGCGTTGCTGCATGCGTTGCGTACCGGTGATGATTCGGGTGCCAGGAGTTACGCTGAGGTAGGCGGTGAGGAAACGCATGGCGGTGCCGGCGGCAAGGATATCTATATGTCCGGGATTTCCGTCGAGGGCGCGAGTCATCACTATGGTGTCGTCACAATCGCTCAGATTGCGGGGCAGGATATTGCCGTGGGCAAGGGAGTGGAGGATGAGTGCCCGGTTACTGATACTTTTGGATGCCGGGAGCTGTATGGCTGCGTGCAGTGAGGCAGGAGCGGAAACGGTATATCGCATGGTCGTATTTGTTAAGTTACGGTGGTAAGGAGTTTTTTTATTGTCACTGCAAAAGTAGGATAAATCTTTGGGAAATGGAAAAAAGGAAACTTGTTTCTGTGGTTTCAATCTTTCGTTTATCTTTGCGGAGGTAAGTCCTGCTATCGGGACGGATAGATATAATTAAGCATCATTCTTATGGAAATAGATTTAACCACCCCCGCCTTGCTGTTTTCGGCCATATCGCTGATTATGCTGGCCTATACCAACCGTTTCTTGTCCTATGCCCAACTGGTGCGCACCTTGAAGGAACAGTACATGGAGAACCCGTCTTCGGTGAAGGCGGCGCAGATTGCCAACCTGAGGAAGCGGCTCTACCTGACGCGTGCCATGCAGGTGGCGGGCATCGGCAGCCTGCTGCTGTGCGTGGTCAGCATGTTCTTTGTCTATATCCGTCTCCATCTGCTTTCGGCCTATATCTTCGGTTTGGCGCTGATATTGCTGATTATTTCGCTGGCCATATCGGTGTACGAAATATATATATCGGTGAAGTCTTTGGAGATACATCTCAACGATATGCACGAGTAGAGGCTCTACGGGATGATGTTCCGTACGGGGAGTTCCAGTTCTCCCCAGTCAATCATGGCATTGAACAGCCTGACAGTAGAGAATGAAGGCAAGTCTTCCGGTCTGATATCTTTTTCCTGCAAGATTCCTTCTTCCAGCAAGGCTGCCCGTTTGGTCCCTTTCAGCAGGGGATGTGCCGGCGTGTACCAGTGGGTACCGTCGGAAAGGGCGATGTTGGCGATGGAGGTGTCTGTCAGCAGGCCTTGTTTCACAATCAGAATGTCGTCGCATGCGCCGCGCAGGGCAAAGAGGCAGTTCAGCGGTTCGCGTCCGGCGCTTTTGTAGGTGTAGTCGATGGTATCGGCCTGCATCAGTGCCAGCGAATGCACGTGCCGCACGGCGTAGGGGGAGTAGCTGAGGTCTTCAATGCCTTTTTCACCATACACTACGCGTGCCTTGACGATGCCCGCCCCGGTGATGCCTGCTCCACAGCCGGGAGACGACAGATAATCGGACAGTTGCAGCGGTGTGCTTTCCGGCCAGAAGTGGGCGCGGGTATCGTTCAGCCTCCGGTTGTGGCGGGAAAGGTTGCAGACCCTTCCGTGGTCGATGCGTATGGTTTCAATAAATAGGCACATATATTTTCTGTATTACTTCGTTGTATTCGCTTTCCCACCGGCTTTTGGCGGTGATGCCGCCTCCTGCCTTGAAGTGGAGCTGGCCGTTTTCCTGCTCGATGAAGCGTATCATGACAGCGCTGTCCAGCTGTCCGTCGGCATAATGCCCCATGATGCCGGTGTAGAAGCCCCGGCGGTAGTCTTCGGCCTGGGCGATGATTTCTACGGTTTTGGGCTTGGGGGCGCCGGTGATGGAGCCGGCAGGAAGCAGGCGGAAGATGATGTCGCCCAGGTGTGCGGTGTAGTCTTCGGGCAGGGTGCCGCATATCTCGGAGCTGGTCTGGAGGATGGGGCCCTTATTGGTTTGCAGGCGGTCTATATATCGGTAGGAGGTCACTTCGACGTGTTCCGAAACCATGCTGAGGTCGTTGCGTATCAGGTCGACGATGGTGGCGTGCTCGGCTGCCTCTTTGGTGTCCTGCATCAAGAGCTGTTCCGCATCGGGCAGGGTAGCGTCGATGGTGCCTTTCATGGGGAAGGACTTTATCTTGCCCTTCTCTATGCGGACAAAGATTTCGGGGGAGAAGCAGACGAACTGGTCTTTCAGCCACAGCTTGTACAAGGCTTCGGAGTGGAGGAATATTTCTTCCAGTGTCAGATTGGTGGTGACGGGTACCCGGCAAGTGAGGTTCGTCAGGTAGCTGTTGCCTGCCAGCAGGTTTTGCTTCACGAGGTCGAACGAATGTCTGTATGCGGCGGGGGAAGGGGGAGTGATGTCCCACTGGATAGGGCCGGCGCATCGGGCGGCTGTGCTTCTGGCAAGGGCTGTTGCAGCCGTCTCCGTGTTGCCTGCCTTCGGGAATTGGAAAAGGCAGGTGGCGGGGTCTATCCGGTCGAGGGGCTCAATGTGCGACTGCTCTTGCGCGTAGTCTACGATGAAGAGGAAGGGCACATTGGCTCCGGCCAGTGCGTTCATGCGGGCGATGGTTTCTGTCCGGCTGTACGTCTTCATGCGTCAATAGACTGCGGAGGCTATCACCTGGATTATCAGAATGAGGAACACCATGGCAATGGGATATACCGTGGCATAGGCCACGCTCGGTATGTTGCTGTCCGTCATGGAGTCGGCGGCGGCAAGGCCGGGCGTACTGGTCATGCCGCCGGTGATGGTGCCCAGCAGGTCGAGAATGTTTATCTTGAACACGAACAGGCCTACGCATACTGCCACCAGCATGGGCACCAGCGTGATGGCGGCGCCTACGCCGAACAAGAGCCAGCCGCTTTCCTGGAACGTGGCCATCAGATTCCGTCCTGCCGATGTCCCTACTTCGGCAAGGAAGAGCAGCAGTCCCAGCTGGCGCAGCAGTTGGTTGGCAGGGCCGGACATGGACCACAGAATGGGGCCGGTCTTTCCGATGGCGCTCAGGAACAAGGCGACCATCAGGATGCCTCCCGTCAGTCCCGGAGAGAACGACAGACTGTCCGAGAAGGAGATGTTGAGCTTGCCGAAGAGCACGCCCAGCACGATGCCCAGGGCGATGGGGAAGAAGTCGGTGTCGGACAGTTGCTTGGTGTCGTTGCCCAGCAGGCGTGCCACTCCCTTGATGCCGTCCTTCTCGCCCACCACCATCAGCTTGTCGCCGAATTTCAGGGCGAGGTCGGGCGAGGGGGAGAGGTCGATGCCGCTTCGGCGGATACGGGTGACGGTGCAGCCGAAGTTCTTCATCAGGTTGAGGTCGCCCAGCTGCTTGTTTATCATATCTTTCTTGGTGAGCAGCAGGGATTCAATCTCCTGCATGTCTACGAGTGGCAGTTCGCCTTCTTCGCGTTCGCCCACGAGGACGGCGAGCTGGTTTAAGGCCTCTTCGCTACCCACGGCTTGTATGTAGTCTCCCTCGTGCAGGATGGTCTGGGCGGTGGGGATGGCTATCTGCTCGTTGTGCTTGTGGCGTGAGATGACGGCTCCGGTCATGGCGCGCGCATTGATTTGCATCAGGCTCCGGTCGAAGACGGCGGGGTTGGTTACGCGGAACAGACAGGTTGTCAGTTCCGGGAACTGGCTGCGGCGTTCCTTCTCCAACCGGCGCGCCTCCTTGTCGAGGTCGATGCGCATGATACGGGGCAGCAGCTTAACGAAGAGAATCACGCCGATAACGCCGAAAGGATAGGCAATACCGTAAGCGATGGATGCCAGTGGGGAATGGGTGCTGTCAATGGCAACGGCGAGTCCCGGCGTACTGGTCAGGGCACCGGCTATCAGTCCCACGACACTGGGAGTATCGATGTCGAAGGCATATTTCAGTCCTACTGCCGTCAGGGCGGCGGAGCAGATGATGAGCAGGGTGATGATGATAAGCGTCTTGCCCTTGCTCCGGAAGGAGTCGAAAAATCCGGGACCGGCCTGGATGCCGATGGTGAAGATGAAGAGCACCAGTCCGAAGTTTCCTAATTCTTTGGGGATGATGACACCGAAGTGTCCGAACAGCAGGGCAATGAAGATGACGGCGGAGACGTCGAGCGAAAGCCCTTTAATCTTGATTCTTCCCAACATGAAGCCTAAAGCCACAATGAGAAAGAGCGCGAAATAGGAGGAGTTTAACAAGTCAGCAAACATAATCAGTTAAAGAGTTAGGAATTTATGTCACAAAGATAGTGCAAAAAAGTGAGATAGAAAAAGTCTTGCTTCCTTGTGGCATATAAAAAAAGATGATGTGCCATCAACCGTTTTGACACATCATCTTAATATATATATCGGCCTATATGACCGGTATTCCTGCGTGGGGCAGGGCGGTACTTATTTTTCGAGTTCCTTCAGCAGTTCCTCTACGGCAGCTTTCAGCTGTGTGTCTTCTCCCTTCACGATGGTCTCGGGTGAATTGGCTACTTTGATGTCCGGCTCCAGCTGCGAGTTCTCCAGATAGCTGCCGTCCGACAGGCGGTAGCCCACGACGGGGATGCCGAATACCAATGACGGGTCTTGCAGGCGTTCCCACGACACGCTGGTCATGGTTCCCGGCACGGGCATGCCTACCAGCTTGCCCAGTCCGCGGTGGCTGTAAACCCACGGCGTGCCGTGCGCATTGGAGTAGTTGGCCTCGCACATCACCATGATGGAGGGTTTGTTCCAGCGGCGGCTGGGCATGTCGCACGCCTCGCGGCCGCGCACCACTTGGGTGAAGTATTTCTGTCCGCTGAAAAGTATCTCTATATCCTCGTGCAAGCGTCCGCCGCCATTGAAACGGGTGTCGATGACGATGCCTTCGCGGTTGTTGTATTTTCCCAGGATGTCCGAGTAGACGGAACGGAAACTGTCGTCTCCCATAGACTCGATGTGCACGTAACCCAATCGGCCACCCGACCACCGGTCAACGTCTGCCGCACGCTGCTTCACCCAGCGGCTGTAGAGCAAATCGCTGAACGCACCGTTCGTAATGGGGATAATGACCTCTTCCCAGTGCTCCTTGGTCTGCGGGTCGAAGAGAGAAACAAGTGTTTTCTTCCGTGCCTTGTTGTTGAGCAGCGTGTAGTAGTCTGCATCGGGGGTGATTTCCACGCCGTCTATCTTCTCGATGACTGTGCCGGCTTTCACCCGGGTGTTGGCTGTGTCGAAGGGGCCTTTCTCCACTACTTCGGCAATGAGCATGCCCCGGCCCGTGTAGTTCCAGTCGAAGAACAGTCCCAGGCTGGCAGTAGGTTCGGATTGCCCTTTGGGATAGAAACGGCCGCCGGTGTGAGATACGTTCAGCTCGCCCAGCCATTCGCTCAGCAGTTCGGCAAAGTCATAATTGTTGTTGATATGGGGCAGGAAGCGGCGATAGGCGGCGGTCATCTTGTCCCAGTCCACTCCGTGCATATTGGTATTGTAGAATCGCTTCTGCTGTTGGCGGTACACGTGGTCGAACATGTATTCGCGCTCCGCAGCCAGGTCCATCTTAGCATCTACCTGGAAGGTGATGGGGGTCAGCGCGTCGGATGAAGTGTCCATTTTCTGCATCTTGCGGCTGCCCAGCAGGAAGAGGCTTTTGCCGTCCTTGTCCAGCTGCATGTCCGCCCATCCGGCATCCATCTTGTGCAGCAGGCGGGTCTCTTTCTTGCGCAGATTCATCTTCCAGAGGTCGTAGCCGCCTTCGAAGGCTGCCAGGTAGTAGAGTGTCTCGCCATCCTTGGAGATGATGGTGCTGCCCATGTCGGAAGAATTCGGGGTGAGGCGCACCACACGGTCTTCGATGCCTTTCAGCTCTACGACGATGTCTTTCGGCTGGTCATCTTTTTCGTCAGCATTGCTGTCTTTCTTGTCGTCTTTCTTCTTTTTATCCTTGTTTTTGTCTTGGGGGGTGTCTTTTCCGGCAGACTTCTTTTGTTCCTTCTCCAGCTCCTTGCGCAGCTCGTAGTCTTCTTTGCTCAGGCAGTATTTGTCGTAGGCGTCTTGGTTGAGGAAGACGAGCATGGCGTCGTTCAGCGAGCCCCATGAGGCATGGGCACGCATGCCGTAGCGTTCGGTGGTGAAGAGGATGGCGTTGCCGTCCAGCGCAAAGCGGGGATAGCCGCTCATGTAGCCGCTATTGGTGAGGTTGATGATGTCTTTGCCTCCCTCTGCGCTGACCAGGCCGATGTCGGAGTAGGGGTCGTGCTTGTTGCCGGTGAACTCAAGCGTAAACCACTTGCCGTCCGGCGACCATGTGTAGTCAAATCCTCCGCCGGTGCTGTACCAGGTGGATCCGTCCGTAATCTGGCGCACCTTCTTCGTCTCCAGATTGAGCACCATCAGCCGGATGCGGTCTTCGATAAAGGCGAGTTCCTTGCCGTCGGGCGAGAATTGCGGATAGGCACGTTCCACGGTGGTGGAGGGCAGCAGCACTTCTTCTTCAATCAGCGTGGCGTTCGGGAAGTTAGGGTCTTCCTTGCGGGCTATCTTGGCAAGGTAGAGCTGCCAGTTGCCGCCTCGCTCGCTGGCGTAGGCCAGGGTGCGGTTGTCCGTCGCAAAGGAGAGGCCCGCTTCGCGTGCCGGTGTGTGCGTCACCTGCTTGGTAGTGGCATAGTCTGCCGAAGTGACAAAGACTTCTCCGCGCAGCGTGAAGGCAATCTGTTTTCCGTCCGGGGACACAACGGCAGAGGTGGCTCCGTCGGAAGACTGCAGGTTGGCGAATTGCGGCCGGTCATCGCGCACCAGTTCTATGGCGACTTTCTTCGGGGTGGCATCCGGCTGCTGGGTATAGATTTCGCCGTCGTAACTGTAGCACAACGTCCCGCCGTCACTCATGGAGAGGAAGCGCACGGGATGTGTCTTGAAGCTGGTGATGGGCTTCACCTCTCGGGGCTGTGCCAGCGGGAAGGCATACACGTTGAATGAGCCGCCGTTTCTCTCACTCAAAAAGTAAACCGTTCTTCCATCGGGTGACAACACCGGGTTGCGGTCTTCGCCCGCGCGGTCGGTGAGGTTGGTATGGGCGCCCGTCTTTGCATCATACAGCCAGATGTCGCGGGTGATGGAGGAGGTGTGGTGCTTTCTCCATTCATCTTCAAATCCCTTGCGGTCTTGGTAGAGGAACTGATGGCCCGCCTTGTCGAAGCAGACCGCTTCGGCAGGGGTGCCCAGCACTTGCTCCGTACGCCCTCCCGTTGCAGGTACTTTGTAAAGCTCGGTCATGGCCGAAGTGGGGAAAAGAGCGCTGCTTGCCGGGTCCTGGATGGAGGCGGAAAACAAGATATACTTTCCGTCCGGAGTGAATGTGGAGGGTATCTCACCGGTGGAGTGGGTAGTGAGCCGTTGGGCGGTTCCGCCGTCTGCCGGCATCACGAATACGTCGAAGTTGCCGTATCTGTCGCTGGCAAAGGCTATTTGTTTGCCGTCCGGCGACCATATGGGGGTACATTCGTAGCTCTCTTGGGTAGTAAGCTGTGTGGCGGTTCCACCTTTGGCCGGCACCTTGTAGATGTCTCCTTTGTAGCAGAATGCGATTTCCGTACCGTCGGGAGAGATTTGCACATCGCGCATCCAGAGCGGCGTGGCGGCATGTCCGGCAATGGCAGTAAGGCCTAGTGCAAGGATTGCAAGGGTTTTCTTCATAAGTGTGTGGGTTGATGTTAATTATAGAATGTTTATAAACGTCATGATGCTGTCCACAAGGCAAGGAGCGAGGTACGTCATTTCATACCTCGTGCCTTGTATATCTGTTCTTTGGCATTGTTGATGCTTTGGAACTTCTCTTCTGCGGCTTTCTTGATGTCTTCGCCCAGCGTTGCCACCCGGTCGGGATGGTGTTTCAAGGCTAGGCGGCGGTAAGCGGCACGCACTTCGTCATTGGTGGCAGTGGGTTCAATTTCAAGTACTTTGTAGGCCTCGTTCAGTGAGCTACCGCCTAGGTTAAGCATGGATTCCACTTCCTTGACGGATAGTCCCATGTACATGGCCACTTCTTTCAAGGCTTCTATCTCCTCGTTGCAGACGTGTCCGTCGCTTTTGGCAATTTCTACCAAGAATACCAGCAGTTGCAAGCGTTCCTCGTATGTCAGGTTGGCGGCAATCTGCGTTCCACAGTCACGGATGGTGTTTTTAAATGCCAGTGGGTTTTGTCTGTCCATCTGCTTGCGCTGTTCGAAGAGGTTGAGCAGTATCCGTTCTCCCTCGCCCACGGCAGCCTCACCGAATGTGCTTCTCAGAAAGCGGCGGACGAATTCCATTTCACTATGCATGATGCGCCCGTCTGCACGGATAATGTACGAAGCCATCACGAGCATGGAGAAGAGGAAACTGTTCCGTTGCCCGGTATAGGTAGTGCTGTGCGTTGGTGCTTCTCCATAATAACTGCCTGCGTCATTTGAATCGGTGTCGAACAATGAACCGAATACAAAACCTGCCAAGGCTCCCAGCGGTCCTCCGGCCATGAAGCCGATGATGCCGCCTATCCATTTAGCTGCTCCCATAATTTTTCTTGTTTAAAGTGCAAAAATAGAGATTTCTTACGAGAATTCCAGTAAAAGTGGATGAAGTATTGGGAGATGGGGGAAGATATTGCATTGGCAGACGGAGTGCTCGAAGAAGAAAAAGATATTATCAATTAGTCGGCAGATGTATTGAATATTCCCGAACGCACTGCTATTCCGATTCGGTGTAACCATCCTTCTGTACCATTAGCGTTGCCCGGCATGTCGATATCTGCATCATCAGGGCGTCCTGGTGTCGTAATATCCTCCGCATCAAGGTCTTCGGGAAGTGTTTCCGGAATATGTCTTGAAGTGGATGTTACCTTGTAAATTTTCTGCATGGACTCGTTCAGATAGGTAGTAGCCCCGTAGGTAAAGAAAGGAATGATTACCTTGTCTTTCAGGTCGTATGCTTCGAGGAATGTACAGACTACCATTGCGGGTTGATGCCACCAGCAAGGCGAACCGACGAAAATTGTATCATATTTCGCCAATGCCTCTTTATCAAGCAGATTCGCTACTCCGGGGCGCAGGTCATTATAGGCTTCATGCTGAATGCGGTCGCTGTCATCGTAAGGATTTGCAGCATACGGTTCGGCAGCCTCAATGCGATGGATATCTGCGCCTGTAAGTTTCACGATACGTTCGGCAATGGCCTGGGTGTGTCCTTCGGCAGAATAGTAGAGCACAAGCATATTGCCGTTTCCGGATGGAGTATCGGGAGTGTCGTCGGTGGTAGAGCATGCTGCCATTGTCGTTAGAGAGAGGAGCAAGAGCGGAATAAGAAGTAACTTTTTCATATTCGAGTTGTTTTTAGATATTTATTGATTAGTGTATTCTTCATCGCTTACAGGTTCATACCACTGTGTAGCACCCAAATGAACTTTTGTATTGATAGCTATATGCGTGAATCCGCTGTCGGGAGCCGCTCCGTGCCAATGCACCACATCTGCCGGAATAGCGACTACATCGCCGGGATTCAACACTTGTATAGGCTTCCCCTTTTCCTGATAGTAACCTTTTCCGGCGGTGGCAATCAGAATCTGTCCGCCCGGATGCGAATGCCAGCTGTTTCGGGCTTTCGTCTCGAATATCACGTCGGAGACTACCACATCGAATGTTTCACTGTCGGTCATCAGCCGTTGGAGGTATGCCGTTCCGTTGAAATTGCTGCCCTCGATGGCATCTCCTTGGGGAAAGAGAGAGGCTGATGCTTTTGGGGGTGTTTCAATCTTGTTTTCCGGTTTCGGACTGCAAGCACCAAGTGTTGCAGCCAGTAGAAATAAGTAAGTTATCTTTTTCATCTTGAAGAGTTATTTTAAATGTTGTTTAAAGAAAGAGTCCAGTTTGGGAAGCGTGATTTTCAGATATTCCGGCTGGTCGTATAAATCCACGTGCGTAGCTCCGGGTACGACAAACAGTTCTTTCGGTTCGGCGGCTTTCGCGTATGCGTCCTCAGAAAAATATTTCGATACTGCATTTTCTCCCACGATGAAAAGCATAGGACGTGGCGATATAGTCTCGATTTGCGCAAAGGGGAAGAAGTTCATCATCGGTGCGAGGCTCGTGTAGGAGTAATAGCCCGTAGAGTTGGGATGCTGACCGCGTTGTGGATTGTCGTAATAATCGAGGAAGTCGATGGCAAACTTCGGTGTGTTCTCATCCACTTTTTCGGGCAGGGCACGGATATCCTTGCGTACAGCCCCACCATATTCCACCGTACGCTGGCGGCCGATTTCATCAAGGATAGCCATATGCTGTTCGTAAGTCTGCGAGTCGCCTACACCCTGACGGCGGGCGCGGCCCATGTCGTACATACTGATGGTGGCAAGTGCCTTGATGCGATGGTCTATCTGCGTAGCACTGACAGAGTAGCAGCCTCCGCCACAGATGCCGATTACTCCTATCTTATCAGCATAGACAGCCGGATGGTTCGTGAGGAAATCGACTGCCGCACTGAAGTCTTCTACCCGCACTTCGGGCGATTCCATACGACGCGGATAACCGCCACTCTCGCCATAATAGGACGCATCGAAGGCTAATGCCACATAGCCGAGTTCCGCCAACTTACGGGCATGGAGTCCCGAAGTCTGTTCTTTGACGCCACCAAAGGGATGACCGACGATGATGGCGGCATATTTCTTTGTGGCATCATAGTCCGCAGGGAAATAGAGGTCGCCAACTATATCAATCAAAAAACGGTTGTGGAATGTCACTTTCTGTTTCTTCACGTCATTCTCCACTGCTACAATCGGGGTTTCCGGTTTGGTAGTCACCCCTTTGCTTTGCAATAATTCGTTCAATACTTGTTTGCCATTATCGGCTTCGCTACGTCCGATATTCTTTTCAATGATAGCCAGCACACCGCGTAATTCGTCCGGTGTTACGCCTACATTCAGCGCAATACCCATGTGCCCTTTCAGCATCGGTTCCACGCCTTTGCCCAAAGAAGCTATTATGGCAACGGTTGCCAGTTCCCGTTCGGCATAGGTCAGCACGTCCCGCTCGAAAAGCTCGGCAAAGAGATGTTCTTTAAGGAATACTTCGATTTCCGGGGCCAGGACGGCATAGTTGGCTTTCGGCGCATCTGCCGGGGTACCCGAAATCTCTGCAAGAATGTCACGTCCGCGTTCGTACTTGCTGCGGGTATCGGTTATCGGTGACGCTTCGCGCCCCTGGTTGTCTCTGATGCCTTTTGCCTTACGCTCGTCAAGTACCGCAACCAATGTTTGCAGTCCGCGCAGGGCACGCGGAAAACCACAATAGGCGTAGGAATGGACCATAACTTCTTTAAGCTCGCTGACGGTGATACCGCTATTCAGTCCACCGATAAGGACTGTTCTTAATTGGTCGAGGTGTCCCATGCTTGTAAGGGCTGCGACCTCTGCGATGTATTGTCGTTTACTGTTCATGGTTTGTTCTGCTCTCGGTGTTTGCGAAGCTGCGATGCCGCATCCAAAGACAAGTCCGAGTAGCGTTGTCATGATTCTCATTTTTAGTTTCATAATCTTTATTATTATGTATCAAGTTTTACTTGCTGCAAAATTAGACTGGATTTTCCACTTCGACCGGTCATGAATTACGGTTTAAAGGATAATTTTTACTGATTGGAGAGATAACCTGAAGATATTTTCTACATTTGCATAGAAACCACTGAAATAGACTGTTATGGAGAAGGTTATGCAACTGAAAACGATAAAGGAGTACAATGACTATATGGGTGTGGAAACAAGGCATCCTCTGGTCAGTGTCATAGAGGGAAGCCGTATGCCGCACCCCGTACCCCATGCACGCAAGCACGTGGGGATGTATGTGATTTTTCTGAAAGAACTACGATGTACGGACGATTTGACCTACGGTCGTCGCTCTTACGATTTTCAGGAGAACACGCTGCTGTTTATCGCTCCGGGGCAAGTATTCGGGCATGAAGCCGACGGGTCGACTTTTACCGGTTCCGGATGGTGTCTGTTGTTCCATCCCGACCTGCTACGCGGTACGCCGCTCGGTCGGCATATGCAGGATTATACGTTTTTCTCATACGCCGCTAACGAAGCATTGCATCTATCCAAACAAGAGCAACAGACCATCATTGATTGTTTGACAAAGATTGACGAGGAAACATACAACCAGGCAGACCGTCACACTAACCTGATTATCGCTTCTGCCATCGAGCTGCTGCTCAACTATTGCATTCGTTTCTATGATAGACAGTTTACTACCCGTAAAAAGGAGAACAAGGGCATGCTCGGCTCTTTTGAAGCATTGCTGAACGACTATTTCGTATCGGATAAACCCGCTGAGCGGGGTACGCTGACTGTGGCTTATTGTGCAGACCAACTGAACCTGTCTGCAAATTATTTCGGAGACTTGATTAAAAAGGAGACAGGTGTTTCTGCGCAAGAATATATATTAACCAAAATAATGGATAGGGCAAAAGAGTTGCTTACTGACCCCGCTAAATCTGTCGGTGACGTTGCTTATGCCTTAGGATATCAATATCCACAGTATTTCAGCAAGGCTTTCAAAAGAGTTGTAGGATGTTCTCCGAATGAATATCGGACATTGAGTTAATGTAAAAAAATAAGGAGCTAAGTTTTAGACTTAACTCCTCAATGCTCAACAGTCGGGATGACAAGATTCGAACTTGCGACCACACGCCCCCCAGACGCGTACTCTACCGGGCTGAGCTACATCCCGAATTGCGGGTGCAAATGTACGGCTTTATTTTAAAATAGCAAATATTTATAGTGCTTTTTTTATTGAATGAACTTATAATTTGCAGTTTCAAGGCTTTCGGCCAACGTGCCCTGCTCTCTTTTTACTTGTATGCCTGCTTCGCAAGGCAATGGCTTTGAGCGGGCAGGCATACTTTGAATGAAGTTATTGCAGGTTTAGGCTGTTTCTTACGGAAGTGATAGCCGGACTTTCGGGCGTTACGGATTTCCGGGTACAATAATCGAATTCCGCAGATTTTTCGCCGCTAAATGATTTCCACTTCAGTTTCAATTTAACGGTCTTGCCTTCTGTATCAGGCAGGGCATCCAACTTGAAAGCAACCAGTCCGTCCGCATACCTGCCGTAAATGTCGCCCTTGGCATTGTGGCGGAATTCTACTTCATACGGGTTTTCCGGATTCTCGCTCAGCAGCAGATTGACAAAGTGCTTTGTTTGATAGTCTCCTTGCTGAGTTCTAAAGCGAAGGGTCAGATAACCGTCTTCTGCGATGGTTACCCAATCGTTCACTATTTCCACCGGGTCGGTGCCGTATACGGTATCGTTCTCTTCACCCAAATCCGGGGCGATGGGTTTGGTAAGGATACTGTCTATCCAGTTTATATGTACAGCTTGGGTGTAGATATCGCTGGGCTCGTCCACTTCCTTGTAGTTTACCAAAGCGCGGACTTCCTTCTCGCCGTAGGGAGATTTCGTCATGTTGATAGGCAGCAGAGTGGTCTTGTCATCCAATTGCAGGAAGACGGTCTGCTCTGCATCGGTCTTTACCGTTACCAGGGCATTGGGGAATCTCATGGCATAATTATCATCGTCGTCCAGACACGATTGGAGGCTTAAGGAGCTGATGGTTGCAATAGCGATTAAAATTTTCTTGTTAAAGATTGACTTCATTTTCATAGTGTACTCTTTTAAATTAAACATTTGGAATAGGTCTTGCTTTTATAGAAATAGCATATTTGCGAAAACCCTGCATGCAGCATTGTTAATTAATGATAAGAGCCGGAGTAAGCTGGTGCGGAATATTATTCCCCGATACATGAAAGATATTTGTATATCAGGTGGAATATGATTACCTTTGCTGTATGAGATGCACATCTCGCGTGTGTTGAGATGTATGTCTCGAACTGTATGAGATGTGCATCTCGTGCATGTTGGGGAATAGCTGTCCGGCCGTATGGAAACTGGCTTTCTGTTTAGGGGAAGTAAACTTCGGGCGGGTTGCAGACAGTCTGGTTGCAGTAAGAAACATTATGTTCATTGTGAAAAGAGTATGAGTATAGTCTATTTGGTTCGAAAGAAGGTTTTCCGCACGGCAGAAGGGGTGAAGCAACTCTATTATGCTGTGCAGCGTGTGTTACAGCGGCGTGGAGGTGTGACGGCAGAGCTGCTGGCGCAGCGTATGGCATCCAGAAAAGGGATGAGCGCGGGAGACGTGCAGAGTGTATTGATAGATTTGCCGAAGTTTATAGAGGAAGCGCTGATGGAGGGAGAGTCGGTGACCATTAAGGGGCTGGGTTCCTTCCATGTGGCGGTGACGAGTGACGGGTTTGAGCATCCCGATGATGTGATGCCGGGCAAGGTACGCTTATCCCGTGTCTATTTTCGTCCGGATAAGTCGCTGGTGGCGAGGCTGAACAGCGGGATGGATTTCTACCGTTATCCGCTTAGCCGATATTTCCCTCACGATATGTTGCGGCCGGAAACGCTGCGAAAGGAGCGGGCCGAGGGAAAGACGGGAATTCCGGATGAAGACCCAGTTGGGATAGAAAATGATACGGAGGACTTTTCGGGGGAGGAGTGAGCGATGAATGTGGAAGAATTCAGAGAATACTGTCTCTCCTTGCCGGGAGTGCTATGCTCCCATGCACTCCCTATAAAAGTCGAACATTTCGAAGATAGTCTCCTTGTCTGCCGTCTGGTTGAGGCAGATGTCACCCACTTCTTTCAATAGGGTGAAGTTGATGACTCCGGCGGTATTCTTCTTGTCATGCTTCATCAGTTCGTACAGCTGGTCGTACTGTTTGCAGTTGAAGATGAAGCTGCCATAATTCTCTTTGACGAACTGGATGGTCTGGCGCATCTTGTCCTTCGGGAACCTGGTCTTTGTATAAGAAAGGTAGAGTTCGCAGACCAGCCCCCATGCCACTGCATAGCCGTGCAGCACCGGACGCCTTTCGGCAAGGGCGAGGCTTTCGAAGGCGTGTCCCACGGTGTGCCCCAGGTTCAAGGCTTTGCGGATGCCATGTTCCAGCGGGTCCTCTTCTACGATGTGTTCCTTTACCTGCACGGAACGTCCTACCATGGACTTCAGCAAGGCATAATCTATCTTCTCCGTATCGAAGGCCAGCAGTTCCGCCAGATGTTCCGGGGTACTGATGAGGCCGTGCTTCAGCATCTCCGCATAGCCGGAGAAGAAGTTATGGGCATCGAGGCTGCGCAGGAACTCGGTTTCCAGCAGCACGCAGGCGGCAGGAGCAAAGACGCCGATTTCATTCTTCAGACCGTTGAAGTTGATGCCCGTCTTGCCTCCCACGGAAGCGTCGACCATGGCGAGCAGCGTAGTGGGAACGTTGATGTAGGCGATGCCCCGCTTGAAGGTGGAAGCGGCAAAACCGCCAAGGTCGGTCACCATGCCACCGCCCAGATTGATGAGCAGGGAGTGGCGGCTGGCCCCTTTCTCGCTCAGGGCTTGCCATACGGCAGCCAGCGTTTCCATATTCTTGTGCACATCTTCTGCCCCGATAATAATCTCTTCCGCTTCTTCCAGGGCGGGGATACCGTCCAGATGCGGGCGGCAGAGGCGGTGGGTATGCTCGTCGGTAAGGATGAA
>OBKI01000624.1_pt1 | contig 21721 bp, 27 predicted proteins | sample 1519731 | NCBI WGS metagenome assembly OBKI01 (sample SAMN00265070, study PRJEB22529) | human gut metagenome
CCCGGGAAAGTGACCTTGTGCCTTCGGTTCCTGCCACCAGCATCATCCAGGATAAAGCGAAAAAGGTGCTGGTGCTGAAAGTGGATCCGGAGTCGCCGGAGTCTTTTATGTTACGCCCCAAACGTCGCCGCTGGGTTAATGAAAAGTACACGCGCTGGGTTAAGACGCAGCCGTGCGCATGTTGTGGAAAGCCAGCTGATGATCCCCACCACCTGATAGGCCACGGTCAGGGTGGAATGGGTACAAAAGCGCATGATCTCTTTGTGTTGCCTTTGTGCAGAAAGCATCACGACGAGCTGCATGCGGATACCGTGACATTTGAAGAGAAGTATGGCTCCCAACTGGAGCTGATATTTCGTTTTATCGATCGTGCGCTGGCAATTGGCGTACTGGCGTAAGTGGAGAACGAGCATGAACCTTGAAGCCTTACCAAAATATTACTCCCCAAAATCTCCAAAATTGAGTGATGCCGCACCGGCGACAGGCTCAGGTGGTTTAACGATTACGGATGTGATGGCTGCGCAGGGGATGGTGCAGTCGAAAGCACCGCTTGGGTTTGCCTTATTCCTGGCAAAAGCTGGCGTTCAGGATCCTCAGTTTGCGATTGAAGGTCTGCTCAATTACGCGATGGCACTGGATAACCCGACATTGAACAAATTGAGTGAAGAAATCCGGTTACAGATCATCCCTTACCTTGTGAGTTTTGCCTTTGCTGATTATTCCAGGTCTGCGGCAAGTAAGGCTCGCTGTGAGCCTTGTGCTGGTACTGGATTTCATAATGTATTGCGCGAAGTGGTGAAATACTCCAGAAGCGGGGAGTCTGTTATCAAGGAAGAGTGGGTGAAGGAACTATGTCAGCATTGTCATGGTAAGGGAGAAGTCAGCACAGCGTGCAGAGGGTGTAAGGGTAAAGGTATTGTCCTGGATGAAAAAAGGACCCGGCTTCATGGCGCGCCTGTTTATAAGATTTGTGGGCGTTGCAATGGAAACCGGTTTAGTCGTTTACCAACGACACTGGCGCGGTGTCATGTCCAGAAGCTGGTACCAGACCTGACTGATTATCAGTGGTACAAAGGATATGCAGATGTCATTGATAAACTGGTTACAAAGTGCTGGCAGGAAGAAGCATATGCTGAGGTGCAATTAAGAAAAGTGACGAGATAAATGATTTTCGCCGAAGATGGCGACGTAATGCTTGCATTTTTCAAAAATATGGATAAAATTCTTTCAACGATGGGCTTTATATACCCGACGTTAAGAAAAAGTAGAAAACCCGCTGATGAGCGGGTTTTTGTGCTTTAAATAGGGTAATAGAGATGTTGAATCTCATTCCGGGATTCATGTTTGTTTACTTATTATTTATCGGGTGACTTTGCCTGATGTTTAAAATGTTTTCTTCCAGTACTATGTCCCTAGATACAATGAGTCTGCATATTACATTATTAGCAGAGCTATTACGGTCAAAGTACAGCATAAGCTTTTAAAGCCAATCAACCAGTCATCAAGACAGACGGGGTTATTCATGAAAACTCTCCATGTTTGATTCGATGGGGCCTGAAATTAAAGCTTTAATATAGCTCATGAAAGGTAAACATTGGCAGCTGAAGGGCCACGCAGACCATTTATCCGGCAAAATTCCACGCGTAATCCGGTGGTAATTTCTTCTGCATCGCGGAGATTGAGCGCTGAAACATGAAGCTGGACATCGATACGACCATCGGATGGGGTGATAAGACCCTTGCCGCTTTTGCCGTCAAAGGTTTTGACAATTCCTGTCATTTTACGGGACAAAAAAATTCCTTAATACTGATAACTGGGCGCACTATACACACGTTCCTGAAGAAAGCTATAGTTTTTTGATGGGGTTGAAGATGGCTGGATGTCTAAAATAAACATTGCTTCATATGTTCAACTATGCGTTAATGATTGCGTCGGTTTGAAGAACAGACGATATACGAAGTAGTTTACTAAAGCAGTTCTCATTTCAGGTGTTATTCACTTATTCCTTCTTTGAGTCTCTCCAATTAAGTACGAAGTCGTTTCTGTTATACAAGCCATTTATGCCGAAAGGCTCAAGTTAAGGAATGTAGAATGTCAAATAAAATGACTGGTTTAGTAAAATGGTTTAACGCTGATAAAGGTTTTGGCTTTATTTCTCCTGTTGATGGTAGTAAAGATGTGTTTGTGCATTTTTCTGCGATTCAGAATGATAATTTTCGAACCTTATTTGAAGGTCAAAAGGTTACCTTCTCTGTAGAGAGTGGTGCTAAAGGTCCTGCAGCAGCAAATGTCATAATTACTGATTAAAATTCATAGTTTGTCTGTATACGATAACGAAGAAGGCTGATGCCTGAGTGGAGATACAGACTGAGTGGTGAATATTGGATCTCTTTAATAAATAGTAAGGAGGTCCAATACATGAAACAATGGCCAGCATATTTGGCAATAACTTAATCAGGAAAAGTATGCTAACCATTGTGGTGAAGTGCAGGTTTGCTGCATGAATAGTTTTACAGCAGAAGCTAACTGCTGGCATAGCAAAACAAAGTGCGTAAGTGGATGACTCCCACAAAAAGTACCACAATATTAAACCCGCTCAGGCGGGTTTTTTATTATCTGCTTTAAATATGTTATTAAAATATAAAAAATACTTGTTACGAATAAAATCAATCAAGCTACAGCTTTAAGATTTGTCTGGAATACTTTGTTGCAATGAGGGCAGATCAAAAGGGCACCTTTTTGTACTCTTGAAAAACTGTGTTCTGACTCTTGGGTGCAGTTTGGGCAGGAACATTTAACGAGATAATTACGGCGTGATTTTGAGTCTTTACGTTCTGACATAGGCTTTTCCTGTATAAATGGCCGTATACAGTACACTAAATATGAAAACATATCTCGTATTATTATTTAATATATGATTTTCTTTTAAAATAATTACCCACATTTTTAATGTGTCTGTTTTTTAGCGCCGTTGAGAACAACGTTTGCTATAAAAACTAACCCATAGACTCCGATCTTTTCAAACATATTGCACCATCTGTGTACATCGGGGTGAGGATATGAAATCAATGGATAAGTTAACAACAGGTATCGCCTATGGCACATCGGCTGGTAATGCTGGTTTCTGGGCATTGCAGTTACTCGATAAAGTAACTCCGTCACAGTGGGCTGCAATCGGTGTGCTGGGTAGTCTGGTTTTTGGCCTGCTGACGTATCTGACAAACCTTTATTTCAAGATTAAAGAAGACAAGCGTAAGGTTGCGAGAAGAGAGTAATCCAATGACACAAGACTATGAACTGGTTGTGAAAGGAGTCCGCAATTTTGAGAATAAAGTGGCGGTAACTGTAGCCTTACGGGACAAAAAACGCTTTGACGGTGAAATTTTTGACCTGGACATCTCGCTGGACCGTGTTGAAGGTGCCGCGCTGGAGTTTTATGAGGCAGCAGCCAGAATGAGAATCAGACAGGTATTCCTGGATGTTGCTGCCGGGTTATGTGTAGGGGATGAGCAGTCGCCGGAAAAGCGCCCCATAATTTTAGAGGCGCAGAATGTGTGGATAACCTACAAAGGAAAGCTACCGGGAAGAATTACTGGTTCTCTGAAGACGCCACCGACGGCATTGCGGTCAGAAAAAGATGATATTGAATCGCCCATTGAAAAACTGGAGGGCAGCGTCGCTGATCTGAATAAAAAATTGTCGGTGCTGATCCCTTCTGAAGATGAAAAAAAACGCCGCGATGAGCAGTTTGCGGCGTTTTACGATTATTGCATTGAAGTTACTCGCAGGAATTTTGTGAAGATTTTTGAGGAGGGTAAATCTCTTCAGTAAGCTTAATGGCGGACGCTGCAATTAATTCAGGAAGGTCCGCAAGGTCATCTGTCAGTGGATATGATGAAAAATCGGCGGCAGTTCTGTTAAGAAGCGCTTTAACTAATTCCTTTTCCTTCTCCGGCAACAAGTTGATTAGAGCTACGACTGCTTGCCTGAGTGCGATTAAATCAGCAAAAGTTTGTTTTGGTAGATTTGTGTAATCCATAGTCACCTCTGTGTTTATCAGATTGACATCCTCCTCCCGCCAGTGCCCATCACTGGTGAGGTAAGATTTAACATATCCGGGGATTTGAAGCCGATAAATCCTGATAAATATCCATGAACGTAAAAATCAGATACAGCCTGTCGGCTGCTGTTCTGGCACTGATTGCCGCCAGTGCTCCTGCCCCTGACATTCTCGATCAGTTTCTGGATGAAAAAGAGGGGAATCACACCACTGCATACCGCGATGGCTCCGGCATATGGACCATCTGTCGGGGAGCAACGATGGTGGACGGTAAACCTGTTATTCCGGGAATAAAACTGTCGAAGGAAAAATGCGCCCAGGTTAACGCCATTGAGCGGGATAAGGCGCTGGCATGGGTGGAGCGCAATATAAAAGTTCCACTGACCGAGCCACAGAAAGCCGGTATCGCGTCATTCTGTCCCTATAACATTGGCCCTGGTAAGTGTTTTCCGTCGACGTTTTATAAGCGGCTTAATGCCGGTGATCGTAAAGGCGCATGCGAGGCGATTCGCTGGTGGATAAAGGACGGTGGACGTGATTGCCGCATTCGTTCAAATAATTGTTACGGTCAGGTTATTCGTCGTGACCAGGAGAGTGCATTAACCTGCTGGGGGATAGAACATTGAATCAGATATTCACGGTGATTTTGCTCGTGTTGGTAGGATTTGTCGTAGGTAATGTCTGGAGCGACAGAGGATGGCAAAAAAAATGGGCGGAGCGTGATGCTGCCGAATTATCTCAAGAGGTAAATGTCCAATTTGCTGCTCGAATAATTGAACAGGGGCGAACTATATCCCGTGATGAGGCTGTTAAAGATGCACAACAGAAAGCCGCTGAAATTTCTGCCAGGGCTGCTGATCTGTCTGATAGTGTTAACCAGCTGCGTGCCGAAGCAACAAAATATGCCATACGCCTTGACGCAGCGCAGCATACCGCAAATCTTGCCGCTGCCGTCAGAGGCAAAACAACCAAAGCCGCCGAAGGAATGCTCACCAACATGCTCGGAGATATTGCAGCAGAAGCTCAGCTTTATGCTGAAATTGCTGACAAACGCTACATCGCAGGAGTGACTTGTCAACGGATTTATGAATCTTTAAGAGATAAAAAATATCAGATGTAGATTAATATTAAATCGGATTATTTTTAGCGCTGAATGTGAAATTTAAATAAAAAGGACTCTTCCATGAGTCAAAATCCTTGAAATCTTAAGGGTAAGATAAAAGGTCATTAGACAGAATGACACGTTTTATTAATAAATAAAGCTATTGTTTCATTCGTGTGTTTTTCTTTACAAAAGTAATCCTTGCTATGGTTGGTTAATCATGCGTTAATGGTGTTCTGGTTTGTTACAAAATTATCTGAAGCAGTCATTGTTATAATTTTATTATTTGTACCTCTTGAGATCTCCTTGTTGGTTTTTCTCTCTGATATTTTTTTTCGGACCATTCTGCCCAAGGGCTAACTTCTTCAAAAGGTAATAATGATGTCTAACAAAATGACTGGTTTAGTGAAATGGTTTAACCCTGAAAAAGGTTTTGGTTTCATCACGCCGAAAGATGGTAGCAAAGATGTGTTTGTCCATTTCTCAGTTATTCAGAGCAACGATTTCAAAACGTTAACTGAGAATCAGGAAGTCGAATTTGGTATTGAGAACGGACCTAAAGGCCCCGCGGCTGTTCATGTAGTGGCACTTTGAGGTAGAAAATATTACAAACCATATTCACTTTAGATGCCCGTGTTGCCATGGTTCTCAGTATAGAACATCATCTTTTGATGTTTCTGACAGGAATCCTTTCGGGGCAAAATGTATCTTTTGTAAATCAATGATGATTACATTTGATAATATTTCACAATACTTAAATGTTAGCCGTCTGTCGTTAGATTTAAGAAAGTGAAAATGAAGGCTCCTTCGGGAGCTTTTTTGCTTAGTGTCTAGTCGATGGATACTCACATATTACGGTAACATTATGAAAAAAATAATAGTTTTTTTTAACTCTGAACCAGCAATGGTAGTGCCAGTGATGACCGGAGTTAACACCATCATGCGTGAATATCCAAATGGCGAAACAACACACCTCACTGTAATGGCTGCAGGGTTTCCATCTCTGACCGGAGATCATAAAGTCATTTATGTAGCAGCGGATCGACATGTAACTTCAGAAGAAATTCTGGAAGCAGCAATGAGACTCTTGAATTGATTTGATTCTAATGCATTGATAATAAATGATAATCATCTTTATCTGTTTGTGTGAAATTTAGACCGTCGTATGTTGATTATTGCGATGTTTCATCTTATCTTTTATACGTTTGCTCCATATAATTGACACTACTGTGTACTAGGAAAGTCATAACAGACTAAAAGAGGAAATGATGAACATTGAAGAGTTAAAAACAAAAACAGAAGCAGATATTTCTGAATATATAACAAAAAAAATCATTGAGCTTAAGAAAAAGACCGGGAAAGAAGTTACCAGTATCCAGTTTACTGCACGGGAAAAAATGACTGGTCTTGAAAGCTATGATATCAAGATTGATTTAATCTAGTATGTTTATAGTATTAGCATCAATTTCTCATCAGATGCTATTCAACAATACAAATTACCCATAAACCTCGTTTTTACGGGGTTTTGTTATATTTAAACATTACCGAATAGATATAAATCTCGATTGTCGATGGTATTGGTTGTGTGACAATACCTAGTCTTTCCGGTATGCCTGAAGAGAATACAAACGACAGATTATGTAAGGGAAACGCGCTGAAACTTTCACTCTTTCATGCTGAGTGATTTGACGTTATATTTTTAGCCGCAAGTGAAGAGCAAACGCATGGAGCGACAAAATGCATAAAGATCAATACACTGATGCCCCCTCCCAGGAGCAGGTTCGTGTAAAAACTATGCTTAATAGCACCATTTCGATGGGTTACCCGGATGTTGTAATTGCATGTATAGAACATCAAGTATCTCTGGAAGCATTCAGGGCAATTGAGGCCGCGTTAGTAAAGCACGATAAGAATACGAAGGATTATTCCCTGGTGGTTGACTGATCACCATAACTGCTAACCATTCTGACCATTTCACAAGTGACAGAGTCAATATCGTATTCTGTCACTGTCAGGCTAATACAGTACTGCAATTCAACTACAGCAATGCCTCGTATTTAGGTGAATTTACAATATCGTCCAGTTCGGATGCCGGCTGCATTTCTGAAGATAAGGCATTTCGGTTCGCGTATTTTCCCCTCATGCTCGTCAGTCCTGCGCGTAGTAAGAAACAGGACACTCACACTAATTTGTGTGGGCATGCTGTGATGTCCTTCTGAATTATCCCCACGCCATTATGTAAAGCTCTGTTTCAGATGCTCGTCACGGTTGTCAGGCTGTCGGGTCCTCCCTGTGGGGGGCCCTGCCACGGGGCGGGAGCGTCGCGGAAAAAGGCTAGTTTTTGCATTTTTATCGGCCACCATCATCTTTGCATCTTATTGATTATTAATGGTTGTTTGTTTTTTGTATGTCGAATTGAGTGTTTTTTGTTCGACATCGAACGCGTTTTCTTAAAGTTGTTCGCACGATGCATGTTTAAAGCTCTCCGGAGGAAATATGGATCATGAGTTGAAAAACCTGGTGCTGAATATTAATCAACTGGCGGCTTTATCTGGTCTGCACCGCCAGACTGTCGTGGCAAGACTGAAAAACATTCGTCCCGCTGGTGGACATGACAAACTCAAGCTATACCGGTTGACCGATATTCTGACTGAATTTATGGGGTTACCACCGCCGGTTGCTGAGGGCGAAATGGATCCACATGAACGCAAAGCCTGGTATCAGTCTGAACGTGAGCGTCTTAAGTTCGAACAGGAAACGGCACAACTCATTCCGGCCAGTGATGTCAGACGGGAGTTTGCCATCTGGGCAAAAGCGGTCGTGCAGGTGCTGGAGACATTACCGGATATTCTGGAACGTGACTGCGGCCTGCAGCCTGCCGCTGTGAGCCGTGTTCAGTCCATTATTGATGATCTGCGCGATCAGATAGCCCTGCGGGTGACCGAAGCAGGTGCGGATGATGAGGAGGAATTACAGCAGGAGGAGTAATGCTGAATCAGGAAACCGCAAAGGCAGCACGAACCGATTCAGGTTATATCCTTCGCGCACCGAGACGAATGCGGGTTGCTGATGCCGTTGCTCAGTATATGCGGGTGCCCATGGGGGCCGGGAACTCAGTCCCGTGGGATCCGCTGGTGGCACCGTATGTTATTGAGCCGATGAACTGCCTGGCCTCGCGTGAATACGATGCAGTGATATTTGTTGGCCCGGCACGAACTGGCAAGACTATCGGCCTGATTGACGGCTGGGTGATTTACAACGTGATTTGCGATCCTGCTGATATGCTGATCATTCAGATGACGGAGGAAAAAGCCCGCGAACACTCCAAAAAACGACTTGCCAGAACGTTTCGCGTCAGCCCGGAAGTGGTCAGTCGCCTGAGTCCGAACAAAAATGACAACAACGTTTATGACAGAACATTCCTTGCTGGCAACTACCTGAAAATCGGCTGGCCGTCAGTCAATATCATGTCCTCATCAGATTATAAATGCGTGGCGCTGACGGATTATGACCGTTTTCCGGAAGATATTGATGGCGAGGGGGATGCCTTCTCTCTTGCCTCAAAACGTACCACCACATTTATGTCCAGTGGTATGACGCTGGTGGAGAGTTCCCCCGGCAGGGATGTGAAGGATGTGAAATGGCGACGGACTTCACCGCATGAGGCTCCACCAACCACGGGGATACTGTCGCTCTATAACCGTGGCGATCGCCGTCGCTGGTACTGGCCCTGTCCACACTGTGGTGAGTATTTTCAGCCCTGCGGCGATGCGGTTGCTGGTTTCCGTGATATTGCCGATCCCGTGCTGGCAAGTGAGGCGGCTTATATTCAGTGTCCTTCCTGTTCAGGACGGATTATGCCTGAACAAAAACGTGAGCTGAACGGACGTGGGGTCTGGTTGCGGGATGGTGAATCCATCAATGCGGATGGCAGTCGTTATGGTGATCCCCGACGCTCACGTATTGCGTCATTCTGGATGGAGGGTCCGGCAGCTGCTTACCAGACACTCTCGCAACTCGTTTACAAACTGCTTGCTGCAGAACAGGAATACGAGACAACCGGAAGTGAAGAAACACTCAAGACGGTTATCAATACCGACTGGGGATTACCTTATCTTCCCCGTGCCAGCATGGAGCAACGAAAAAGTGAACTGCTTGAGCAGCGGGCAGAGCCAGTTCCTTCCCGCAGTGTGCCGGATGGCGTTAATTTCCTGGTGGCGACAGTTGATGTGCAGGCGGGACGTCATCGCCGTTTTGTGGTTCAGGTAACGGGCTATGGCAGCCGTGGCGAACGCTGGATTATTGATCGTTACAACATCACGCAGTCATTGCGCGGTGACAGCGACGGGGAGAGCCAGCGAATTGATCCGGCCAGCTATCCGGAAGACTGGGATGTCCTGCTGACGGATGTTTTTCATAAAAGCTGGCCGCTGGCCTCCGATCCTTCTCAACAAATGCGACTGATGGCAATGGCGGTGGACTCCGGCGGTGAAGACGGGGTCACTGATAATGCCTATAAATTCTGGCGTCGTTGCCGTCGTGATGGCCTTGGTAAACGTATTTACCTGTTTAAGGGCGACAGCATCCGGCGCGCAAAACTGATCACCCGTACATTCCCTGATAACACCGGACGAACGGGCCGACGGGCGCAGGCCGCAGGTGATGTGCCGCTCTGGCTTCTTCAGACGGATGCCCTGAAAGACCGGGTGAATAACGCGTTATGGCGTGACTCGCCAGGTCCCGGCTATGTGCATTTCCCTGACTGGCTGGGGAGCTGGTTTTACGACGAACTGACGTATGAAGAGCGGAGCAGTGACGGGAAATGGAGTAAGCCGGGTCGCGGTGCCAACGAAGCTTTTGACCTGATGGTGTATGCCGAGGCTCTGGTCATTCTGCATGGATACGAAAAGATCCGCTGGCCGGATGCACCGGAGTGGGCGAGCCGGGAAACCTGGCTGGAGTGTGTCCCGGACAGTACCGAACCGTCACCCACACCGGAACCGGTATCCACGCCTGTTAAAAAACAAAAACGGAAGAAAACAGTAACTGACGATGTTAACCCCTGGCTGACTTCCGGAGGATGGTTATGAACCAGAATGATATCGAAGCCATGATTCAGCGTTATACGGAAGCTGAAATGGCGGTGCTGGACGGAAAATCCGTCACCTTTAATGGTCAGCAGATGACCATGGAAAACTTATCTGAGATCCGGCAGGGACGGCAGGAGTGGGAGCGCCGCCTTGCGGCTCTGATTACACGACGACGGGGGCATCCCGGGTACCGGCTTGCGAGGTTCTGATGGCAATTCTTGATGATGTGATTGGCGTTTTTTCACCAGGATGGAAAGCGGCAAGGCTGCGTTCCCGTGCGGTGATCCAGGCTTATGAGGCCGTAAAAACGACGCGGACACACAAAGCCCGGCGGGAAAACCGAACTGCCGACCAGTTAAGCCAGTACGGGGCCGTGTCGTTACGTGAGCAGGCCCGTTACCTTGATAACAACCACGATCTGGTCATTGGTGTATTTGACAAGCTGGAAGAACGGGTGGTGGGGAAAAACGGGATTATTGTCGAGCCACATCCGGTATTACGCAATGGGGCCATTGCCCGTGATCTGGCAGCGGAGATACGCACCCGATGGAGTGAATGGTCTGTCAGTCCGGAAGTCACCGGGCAGTTTACCCGTCCGATGCTGGAACGTCTGATGTTGCGTACCTGGCTGCGCGATGGTGAGGTGTTTGCCCAGATGGTTTCCGGGCGCATAAACAGCCTGACGCCTTCTGCCGGTGTTCATTTCTGGCTGGAGGCGCTCGAGCCGGACTTTATTCCCATGACCAGTGATGAGAGCAACAGGCTGAATCAGGGCGTGTTTGTTGATGACTGGGGGCGTCCCGAAAAATATCTGGTGTATAAAAGCCGTCCCGTATCCGGACGGCAGATGGAAACCAAAGAAGTGGATGCAGAGCGAATGCTGCATCTTAAATTTGTTCGCCGTCTGCACCAGATGCGCGGGACGTCTTTGTTGTCCGGTGTGCTGATCCGCCTCAGTGCCCTGAAAGATTATGAAGATTATGAGCTGACTGCAGCAAGGATCGCCGCTGCTCTGGGGATGTACATCCGGAAAGGCGACGGGCAGAGCTATGAACCGGATGGTAATGGCAGCAAGGATAAGGAACGCGAGCTTACCATTCAGCCAGGCATTATTTACGACGATCTGAAACCCGGCGAAGAAATCGGAATGGTGAAGTCGGATCGCCCCAATCCTAATCTTGAAACTTTTCGTAATGGTCAGTTGCGTGCAGTGGCGGCTGGCAGTCGTCTGAGTTTTTCCAGTACAGCGCGCAACTATAACGGCACTTACAGCGCCCAGCGTCAGGAGCTGGTTGAATCCACTGATGGCTACCTGATCCTGCAGGACTGGTTTATTGGTGCCGTCACCCGCCCGATGTACCGTGCCTGGCTGAAACAGGCTGTGGCATCCGGTGTTATCAGGCTACCCCGCGATCTTGACCGTTCTTCACTGTATACCGCGGTGTATTCCGGACCGGTGATGCCGTGGATTGACCCTGTTAAGGAGGCTGAGGCCTGGAAAATCCAGATTCGTGGTGGAGCGGCGACAGAATCAGACTGGGTACGTGCAGGTGGTCGTAATCCGGATGATGTCAAACGTCGGCGCAAGGCCGAAATTGATGAAAACCGCAAGCTGGATCTGGTATTTGATACCGATCCGGCCAGTGATAAAGGAGGCAGCAGTGCCGCAACGAAACGACAGGAGCCGCAGCACACCGACGACCAGTCCGAAGAATAATTCCTGGTTCAGGATGCAGGCTGGTCACCAGAGTGACGCGGATATTTATATTTATGACGAGATTGGTTTCTGGGGTGTTACAGCGAAGCAGTTTATCAGTGATCTGAATGCACTGGGCGATATCACCCACATTAATCTCCATATCAATTCACCGGGTGGCGATGTCTTTGAAGGCATCGCCATTTTTAATGCGCTGAAAACACATGGTGCGTCCATTACCGTTTATGTCGACGGTGTGGCGGCGTCAATGGCGTCGGTCATTGCGATGGTGGGAAAACCGGTCATTATGCCGGAAAACACCTTCATGATGATTCATAAACCATTTGGCTTTACGGGCGGTGATGCGGAGGACATGCGCACCTATGCCGACCTGCTCGATAAGGTTGAGGCGGTTCTGTTACCCGCTTATGCACAGAAAACCGGGAAAACCACCGATGAAATTGCTGCCATGCTGGCGGATGAGACCTGGATGTCCGGTGCCGAATGTCTGGCACATGGATTTGCTGATCAGGTGACGCCAGCCGTTAAGGCAATGGCATGTATTCAGTCAAAACGTACAGAGGAATTTAAAAAGATGCCGGAATCCATTCGAAACATGATTACTCCGCCACGCAACAGTGCTCCACGCGTACAGGATAATGAACCTGCAGCCTCCCGGACGCCAGTGCAGGCAGCAGCACCCGTGGTGGATGAAAACAGTATCCGTGCGCAGGTACTGGCAGAGCAAAAAGCGCGTGTAAACGGTATTAATGATCTGTTTGCCATGTTTGGCGGGCGTTATCAGACGCTGCAGGCTCAGTGTCTTGCCGATCCTGAATGTTCGCTGGAGCAGGCCCGCGAAAAGCTGTTGAACGAGATGGGGCGCGAGTCCACGCCATCCAATAAAAATACCCCGGCTCATATTTATGCCGGTAACGGTAATTTTGTGGGGGACGGGATCCGCCAGGCGCTGATGGCGCGTGCCGGATTTGAAAAAACCGAACGTGATAATGTCTACAACGGGATGACCCTGCGTGAATATGCCCGTATGTCACTGACTGAACGGGGTATTGGGGTTTCCGGTTATAACCCGATGCAGATGGTCGGTGCGGCGTTCACACACAGTACGTCTGACTTCGGTAATATTCTGCTGGATGTTGCGAACAAAGCCATTCTGCAGGGCTGGGAAGATGCCCCTGAAACCTATGAACAGTGGACGCGGAAAGGTCAGTTGTCTGATTTTAAAATTGCCCATCGCGTGGGTATAGGGGGCTTCAGTGCTCTGCGTCAGGTGCGTGAAGGGGCGGAATATAAATACGTCACCACCGGAGATAAACAGGCCACTATTGCACTGGCGACCTATGGCGAGCTGTTCAGTATCACCCGTCAGGCCATTATCAATGATGATCTGAATATGCTGACCGATGTCCCGATGAAGCTGGGCCGTGCGGCGAAATCCACTATTGCCGATCTGGTTTATGCCATTCTGACGTCTAACCCGAAAATCTCCACAGATAATGTAAGTCTGTTCGATAAAGCGAAACATGCAAACGTACTGGAGGACGCTGCAATGGACGTGGCATCGCTGGATAAAGCCCGCCAGTTGATGCGTGTTCAGAAAGAGGGGGAGCGTCATCTGAATATTCGTCCTGCGTTCGTACTGGTACCGACGGCGATGGAGTCTGTTGCTAACCAGGTCATTCGCTCCTCAAGTGTCAAGGGGGCTGACATTAACGCCGGTATTATTAACCCGGTGAAAGATTTTGCGACCGTTATTGCAGAGCCTCGTCTTGATGATAACAGCCAGACCACCTTCTACCTGGCTGCGTCAAAAGGCTCCGATACGATTGAAGTGGCTTATCTCAACGGTGTGGATACGCCATATATTGATCAGATGGAGGGCTTCAGTGTGGATGGCGTGACAACGAAAGTGCGTATTGACGCCGGTGTCGCGCCAGTTGATCACCGCGGTCTGGTGAAATGTACGGCGTAAACATCGCAGACAACAACTCTGATGGCCCGTAAGGGCTTTTTTTGTACCTGAAATCAGCCCCTGAACGGGGCTGTGTGGAGACAGTTATGGCAAAGAATTTTGTAGAAGAAGGAAAAACGGTGGCGATTGTTGCCAGTGCAGCCATCAGCAGCGGAGATCTGGTGCAGGTGGGTGATGTTTTTGCGGTGGCGCTGACCGATATTCCACAAGGTGAAACAGGCGACGGTATGACCGAAGGTGTGTTTATGCTGCCTAAGCTGAAAACGGATGACATGAAAACGGGTAAGAAGGTTTATCTGAAGTCCGGAAAAGTTCAGCTGACTAACAGCGGCTCTGATCCGCTGGTCGGGGTTGTCTGGGCAGATGCCGGAACCAGTGCAGAAGAAGTGCCGGTAAAACTCAATGTCTGATCCCTTTTCCCGGCTGGCAGCGCGTATGGATGCGATCACGGTCAGAAAGATGGGAAAGACAGCCTCGATTAATGATGTCGATATGACCGTGATCCCGGGAGAAACACTGGCAGAGCTGAATGCTCTGTCCGGACCTGCGGTCTCTCTGGTGGTGTTTTCTTCGGGATACCGCCCACGGCGCGGGGATCGCGTTGTTTATGACGGACAACAATGGACGGTCACACGGCATGAACGCTTTAACGGTAAGCCAATGATCTTTATTGAGTAAAGAGGTGTGGGATGAAGGGGCTTGAGAATGCCATCCGCAATCTGAACAGCCTTGATACCCGTATGGTGCCACAGGCCAGCGCATGGGCGATAAACCGTGTGGCACAGAAAGCGGTCTCGGTTGCCACCCGGCAGGTTGCCGGGAATACCGTTGCGGGAGATAACCAGGTGAAAGGGATCCCCCTGAAACTGGTACGTCAGCGTGTCCGGGTGTTTAAAGCCAGTCCGTCAGGAAAAATGACGGCCAGGATCCGCGTTAACCGGGGCAATCTGCCCGCCATTAAGCTGGGGACAGCCCGGGTCAGACTGGCCCGGCGTGGTGGAAAACTGCAGTACCGTGGCAGCGTGCTGAAGGTGGGTAAATATCTTTTCCGGGATGCGTTTATTCAGCAACTGGCGAATGGTCGCTGGCATGTGATGCGGCGTATTGATGGCAAAAATCGTTACCCCATTGATGTGGTGAAAATCCCGCTGTCCGGACCGCTGACACAGGCATTTGAAGATGCCCGCGAGCGCATCATTGCTGCGGAAATGCCGAAACAGCTGGGGTATGCACTGAAACAACAACTGAGGTTATGGCTGACCCGATGAACCGACATACACAAATCCGCCAGGCCGTACTGGCACGCCTTCGGGAACAGTGTGGAGACAGCGCCACGTTTTTTGACGGGCTTCCGGCATTTATTGATGCGCAGGAACTGCCTGCCGTGGCGGTGTGGCTGAGTGATGCTCAGTACACCGGAAAAATGACGGATGAAGATGACTGGCAGGCTGTTCTGCATATTGCCGTCTTCATCCGGGCACAGGCACCGGATTCAGAGCTGGATATGTGGATGGAGAGCACCATTTTCCCGGCCCTGAATGATGTACCGGCACTTTCCGGACTCATCGACACCCTGATCCCACTCGGTTTTAACTATCAACGTGATAATGAGATGGCCACCTGGGCGATGGCGGAAATCACGTACCAGATCACGTACACGAATTAAGGAGGTGGCAATGACCACACCAAATCCACTGGCAAAAACGAAAGGTGCGGGAACGACGTTCTGGATGTACACCGGCAAGGGCGATGCGTTTGCGAACCCTTTATCGGACACTGACTGGCTGCGTCTTGCGATGGTGAAGGATCTGCAGCCTGGCGAAATGACCGCTGATGCAGAAGATGACACTTATCTCGATGATGAAGATGCAGACTGGAAAACGACAACCCAGGGGCAGAAATCCGTCGGTGATACTTCGGCGACGCTGGCCTGGCGTCCGGGTGACAGCGGGCAGAAAAAACTGGTTCAGTTGTTCGACTCCGGTGAAGTCTGCGCGTTTCGTATCAAATATCCCAACGGTACTGTTGATGTTTTCCGTGGCTGGCTGAGTTCACTGGGTAAAACCATTGCCTCAAAAGACGTGATGACCCGCACAGTGAAAATCAGCGGTGTGGGGCGTCCGTATCTGGCAGAAGAAGGCACTGAAATCGTGGGCGTTACCGGGCTGACGGTGGCACCGGCATCTGCCAGTGTAAAAGTGGGAGCAACCACCACGCTGACCTTTACAGTAAAACCTGACGGAGCCAGTGACAAAGCGATCAGTGTGCATTCGACAGATCCACAGACTGCCACGGTGACCCTGAACGGGCTTGTGGCCACGGTGAAAGGCGTGAAGCAGGGCAGTGTCAGCATTGTGGGCATGACTTCTGACGGCGATTTTGTGGCAGTGGCTACGGTGGCCGTCAGCGCCGCAGGTTAACAGGACGATACTCATCATTTGCCCCGATTATCCGGGGCTTTTTTGCAGGTGGAGAACATGATGTTTCTGAAACAGGGCACGTTTAATTATGAAAAGCAGTCCGTGGTGCTCAGTGAGCTGTCCGGGCTGCAGAGAATTGAATATCTGGCGTTTGTTCAGCAGCGAACGGCAAAGTTTGATGCCGAAGAGGGAGAACTGCCGGAGGCTGAACGACAGATTGCTTTTCTACGGATGGGGATGGATATCAATGCCTGGCTGGTTTCCCGCTCACTGTGGAATGCGGAACAGTCTCAGGATGTTGAGACGCTTTGCGCATCCGTTATTACAACATGGTCGTATGATGCCCTGGGAGCGGGGGCGGAGATGGTTCTGTCGCTGAGCGGTATGGGAGCCATTGAGAATGCCGGGGATTTGGAGCATGAGGTGCTGACGCCGGAAAAGTCCTGACGCGGGAAATGCAGTTTGTCATGCGGCTTGCCCGGGAGTTCAGGCGGGCAGACTGGCGGCGGATGCTGTCGGAAATGTCGGCCACTGAGCTTGGTGAGTGGGGCGATTATTTCCGGATGCAGAGCTTCAGTGATGTGTGGATGGATGCGCAGTTTGCCTCGCTGAAGGCATTGATCGTGAGAATGGTGTCCGGCAGCAGTGATGCTGCGGTGGCTGATTTCAGCCTTTTACCGGAAGAGAACGGGATACCGGAGCGAACGGACGAAGAACTGATGCATCTTGGGGAAGGTATTTCCGGAGGTGTGCGTTATGGACCAGATAGCCAACCTGGTCATTGATTTGGGGATTGATGCGGCAGAATTTAAAAATGAAATTCCCCGTATCAAAAACCTTCTGAATGGTGCAGCCAGCGATGCAGAACGGTCTTCTGCCCGTATGCAGCGTTTTATGGAGCGTCAGACTCAGGCCGCCCGGCAGACAACGCAGGCGGCTTCTTCGGCTGCAACAGCCGCATCCGTCCATGCGCAGACGGTGGAGAAGAACGCACAGGCTCATGAACGCATGGCCCGCGAGGTGGAGAAAACCCGCCAGCGCATGGAGGCGCTGAGCCAGAAAATGCGCGAGGAACAGGCGCAGGCCATGGCTCTGGCGGAGGCTCAGGATAAAGCGGCTGCCGCGTTTTATCGTCAGATTGACAGTGTGAAACAGGCCAGTGCGGGGTTGCAGGAGTTACAGCGTATTCAGCAGCAGATCCGACAGGCCAGAAACAGTGGCGGGATTGGTCAGCAGGATTATCTGGCGCTGATTTCTGAGGTTACGGCGAAAACCCGTGTTCTTACGCAGGCTGAGGCAGAGGCTACCCGACAGAAAGTGGCGTTTATCCGTCAGCTTAAAGAGCAGGCAACCCGCCAGAATCTTTCTTCTTCTGAGTTGCTTCGTGCCAGGGCTGCCCAGCTGGGGGTAAGCAGTGCTGCAGAAGTGTATATCCGCAAAATGGAGCGGGCAGGAAAAGCCACGCATTCGCTGGGTCTGAAAAGTGCAGCGGCCCGCCAGGAGATAGGCGTTCTGATAGGTGAACTGGCCCGCGGCAATTTAGGGGCGCTGAGGGGATCCGGGATAACGCTGGCTAACCGTGCCGGATGGATAGACACACTGATGTCACCGAAAGGCATGATGCTGGGCGGGGTTATTGGCGGTATTACCGCGGCCGTCTATGGTCTGGGTAAAGCCTGGTATGACGGTCAGAAGGAGGGGGAAGAATTTAACCGCCAGCTGTCGCTGACGGGGCATTATGCCGGAGTCACTGCCGGGCAGCTGTGGACGCTCAGTCGTGCTATTTCCGGGAATGGTATCACGCAACATGCTGCAGCCGGTGCGCTGGCTCAGGTGGTGGGGAGTGGTGCATTTCGTGGAAACGATATCGGTATGGTGGCGAGAGCTGCCGCACAGATGGAGCGATCGGTTGGCCAGTCGATCAGCGATACCATAAATCAGTTTAAGCGGCTGAAGGATGATCCTGTAAATGCCGCGAAGGCTCTGGACAATGAGCTGCATTTTCTTACTGCCACTCAGCTTGAGCAGATACGCGTCCTTGGAGAGCAGGGGCGCTCCAGTGATGCGGCACGGATAGCCATGTTTGCACTGGCAGAGGAAACCGGTCGGCGTACTGCGGATATTGATAATAACCTCAATGCGCTGGGTAGTACGCTGCAAACCTTGTCTGACTGGTGGAAGCAGTTCTGGGATGCGGCCATGAATATTGGTCGTGAAGATTCGCTGGATGCGCAGATTGCCACTTTGCAGGAGAAAGTATCGCGGGCGAAAAGACTCCCCTGGACGGCATCATCTTCTCAGGTTGAATACGATCAGCAGCGTCTTAACGAGCTTCAGGAGAAAAAACGCCAGAAGGATTTGCAGGATGCAAAAGAGCAGGCAGAGCGGAATTATCAGGAGCAACAGAAACGCCGTAATGCTGAAAATGCTGCACTGAACCGGATGAATGAAACGGAAGCAGCACGACATCAGCGTGAAATTGCGCGTATTAATGCCATGCAGTACGCCGATCAGGCTGTCAGGGATGCGGCGATACAACGTGAAAATGAACGTTACGAGAAAGCCCTGGCATCCGGTAAGAAAAAAACACGCGAAACCCGTAATGATGAGGCCACCCGGTTATTGCTGCAGTACAGCCAGCAACAGGCACAGGTGGAAGGGCAGATTGCTGCTGCCAGACAGTCAGCAGGCATTGCCACTGACAGGATGACAGAAGCGCATAAACAGCTTCTGGCTCTGCAGCAGCGCATCAGCGACCTGGACGGGAAAAAACTGACGGCAGATGAAAAGAGTGTGCTGGCCCGTAAAGATGAACTGATTCAGGCACTGACGCTGCTGGATGTAAAACAGCAGGAGCTTCAGAAACAAACGGCACTCAACGATCTGAAGAAAAAAACAATTCAGCTGACCAGTCAACTGGCTGAAGAAGAGCGCGCTCAGCGTCAGCAACATGACCTGGATATCGCCACGGTGGGTATGGGTGATCAGCAGCGGCAGCGATATCAGGTACAACTGAGTCTTCGCCAGAAATACCAGCAACAGCTGGAGCAGTTGAGGCGGGATAGTGAGCAGAAAGGGACATATAACACGGATGACTACAGAAAGGCCGAGCAGGCGCTGACGGAGAGCCTGAACCGACAACTGAATGAGAATCGCCGTTACTGGCAACAGCTTGAAGTTGTGCAGGGTAACTGGAAAAACGGAGTCCTGCGTGCATTTCAGGATTTTACCGTGGATGCAGACAATACGGCAGGAACAGCAGAACAGGTGTTCTCATCAGCCTTCAGCAACATGGGAAATGGCCTGGCAACTTTTGTCACTACCGGCAAACTCAACTTCAAATCCTTCACCTCTTCGGTGCTGTCAGATATGGCGAAAATCCTGGCGCAGGCAACCATGATGAAATCGATAAAAGGGATTGGCAGTGTACTGGGATTTGATCTCAGCAGCCTTTCCCTGAATGCCAATGGGAGGATTTATCAGTCTGCTGATTTGAGTCGTTACAGTGGCACGGTGGTTAACCGTCCGACGTTTTTTGCTTTTGCAAAAGGCGCGGGTGTGATGGGGGAAGCTGGACCTGAAGCCATTCTGCCACTGCGTCGTGGTGCTGACGGTAAGCTGGGGGTTGTGGCGGATATTGGTGGTTCAGGTATGGCGATGTTTGCCCCGCAGTACAACATCGAGATCAATAACGATGGCACGAACGGGCAGATAGGTCCGGCTGCCCTGAAGGTGGTTTATGACCTTGGGAAAAAAGCGGCAGCGGACTTTATGCAACAGCAGGCCCGTGATGGTGGTCGGTTAAGTGGAGCATATCGGTAATGGAGACGTTTCACTGGAAAGTGCGCCCGGATATGAATGTGGTATCAGAGCCGAAAGTGGTGACAGTGAAGCTGGGCGATGGTTATGAACAGCGTCGTGCGGCGGGACTGAATAACCAGTTGTCGATTTACAGCGTGACGATACGTGTTCGTAAATGTGAACACCCATCTTTAAAAGCCTTTCTGGAACGGCACGGTGGCGTCCGCGCATTTCAGTGGACGCCACCTTATGACTGGAAGCCGATCAGGGTGGTTTGTCGTAAATGGTCGGCAAGCGTGGGGGCGTTGTGGGTAACCATAACGGCAGATTTTGAACAGGTCGTGGCATAGGAGTCTCTGATGCAGGATATTCCACAGGAAACACATCATGAGACGACACGCCTCACTCAGTCAGCCCAGGTGGTGCTCTGGGAAATCGATCTGACAGTGGTCGGTGGAGAACGTTATTTTTTCTGTAATGAGCAGAACGATAAAGGTGAGCCGGTCACCTGGCAGAGGCGACAGTATCAGGCGTATCCCATTCAGGGGACGGGATTTGAACTGAACGGCAAAGGCAGTGCTGCCCGTCCGACACTGACGGTTTCTAACCTGCACGGCATGGTCACCGGGATGGCGGAAGACCTGCAGAGTCTGGTCGGAGGAACGGTGGTCCGGCGTAAGGTTTACGCCCGTTTTCTGGATGCGGTGAACTTCGTCAACGGAAACAGTGACGCCGATCCGGAGCAGGAGGTGATCAGCCGCTGGCGCATCGAGCAGTGCAGCGAACTGAGCGCGGTGAGTGCCTCCTTTGTACTGTCCACGCCGACGGAAACGGACGGCGCTGTTTTTCCGGGACGTATCATGCTGGCCAACACCTGCACCTGGACCTATCGCGGTGACGAGTGCGGTTATAGCGGTCCGGCTGTCGCGGATGAATATGACCAGCCAACGTCCGATATCACGAAGGATAAATGCAGCAAATGCCTGAGCGGTTGTAAGTTTCGCAATAACGTCGGCAACTTTGGCGGCTTCCTTTCCATTAACAAACTTTCGCAGTAATCCCATGACACAGACAGAATCAGCGATTCTGGCGCACGCCCGGCGATGTGCGCCAGCGGAGTCGTGCGGCTTCGTGGTGAGAACACCGGAGGGGGAAAGATATTTTCCCTGCGTGAATATCTCCGGTGAGCCGGAGGAGTATTTCCGGATGTCGCCGGAGGACTGGCTGCGGGCAGAGATGCAGGGTGAGATTGTGGCGCTGGTCCACAGCCACCCCGGTGGTCTGCCCTGGCTGAGTGAGACCGACCGGCGGCTGCAGGTGCAGAGTGATTTGCCGTGGTGGCTGTTTTGCCGGGGGGCGATTCACAAGTTCCGCTGTGTGCCACATCTTTCCGGGCGGCGCTTTGAGCACGGGGTGACGGACTGTTACACGCTGTTCCGGGATGCTTACCATCTGGCGGGGATTGAGATGCCGGATTTTCATCGCGAGGATGACTGGTGGCGTAACGGTCAGAATCTCTATCTGGATAATCTGGAGGCCACAGGGCTGTATCAGGTGCC
>OBKI01000679.1_pt1 | contig 19953 bp, 16 predicted proteins | sample 1519731 | NCBI WGS metagenome assembly OBKI01 (sample SAMN00265070, study PRJEB22529) | human gut metagenome
TTTTTCCCTGTTACCAGCGCCGCCACTACGGCGGTGATACAGATGACGATCAGGGCGACAATCATCGCCTTATGCTGCTTCATTGCTCTCTTCTCCTTGACCTTACGGTCAGTAAGAGGCACTCTACATGTGTTCAGCATATAGGGGGCCTCGGGTTGATAGTAAAATATCACTCGGGGCTTTTCTCTATCTGCCGTTCAGCTAATGCCTGAGACAGATAGCCTCAAGCACCCGCCGCTATTATATCGCTCTCTTTAACCCATTCTGTTTTATCGATTCTAATCCTGAAGACGCCTCGCATTTTTGTGGCGTAATTTTTTAATGATTTAATTATTTAACTTTAATTTATCTCTTTATCGCAATTATTGACGACAAGCTGGATTATTTTTGAAATATTGTCCTAACAAATAACGCCGACTGACAAGAAATTAATTATTACTTTTCCTAATTAATCCCTCAGAAATCCTGACCTTAAGCTATGATTATCAGGGCTTAGGGTCACCCGTTAGCGCTTACAGCCGTCAAAAACTCATCTCACCGCTGATGGCGCAAATCCTTTAATTGCTCGTAAAAAACGAGTTATTCCTACACTATAATCTGATTTTAACGATGATTCGTGCGGGGTAAAATAGTAAAAACGATCTATTCACCTGAAAGAGAAATAAAAAGTGAAACATCTGCATCGATTCTTTAGCAGTGATGCCTCGGGAGGCATTATTCTTATCATTGCCGCTATCCTGGCGATGATGATGGCCAACAGCGGCGCAACCAGTGGATGGTATCACGACTTTCTGGAGACGCCGGTTCAGCTCCGGGTTGGTTCACTCGAAATCAACAAAAACATGCTGTTATGGATAAATGACGCGCTGATGGCGGTATTTTTCCTGTTAGTCGGTCTGGAAGTTAAACGTGAACTGATGCAAGGATCGCTAGCCAGCTTACGCCAGGCCGCATTTCCGGTTATCGCCGCTATTGGTGGGATGATTGTTCCGGCATTACTCTATCTGGCCTTTAACTATGCCGATCCGATTACCCGCGAAGGGTGGGCGATCCCGGCGGCTACTGACATTGCCTTTGCACTTGGTGTGCTGGCGCTGTTGGGAAGTCGTGTTCCGTTAGCACTGAAGATCTTTTTGATGGCTCTGGCTATTATCGACGATCTTGGGGCCATCATTATCATCGCATTGTTCTACACTAATGACTTATCGATGGCCTCTCTTGGCGTCGCGGCTGTAGCAATTGCGGTACTCGCGGTATTGAATCTGTGTGGTGTACGCCGCACGGGCGTCTATATTCTGGTTGGCGTAGTGTTGTGGACTGCGGTGTTGAAATCGGGGGTTCACGCAACCCTGGCGGGGGTAATTGTCGGCTTCTTTATTCCTTTGAAAGAGAAGCATGGGCGTTCTCCAGCGAAGCGACTGGAGCATGTGTTACACCCGTGGGTGGCGTATCTGATTTTGCCGCTGTTTGCATTTGCTAATGCTGGCGTTTCACTGCAAGGTGTCACGCTGGATGGCTTGACCTCCATTCTGCCATTGGGGATCATCGCTGGCTTGCTGATTGGCAAACCGCTGGGGATTAGTCTGTTCTGCTGGTTGGCGCTGCGTTTGAAACTGGCGCATCTGCCTGAGGGAACGACTTATCAGCAAATTATGGCGGTGGGGATCCTGTGCGGTATCGGTTTTACTATGTCTATCTTTATTGCCAGCCTGGCCTTTGATAGCGTAGATCCAGAACTGATTAACTGGGCGAAACTCGGTATCCTGGTCGGTTCTATCTCTTCGGCGGTAATTGGATACAGCTGGTTACGCGTTCGTTTGCGTCCATCAGTGTGACAGGACGGTTTACCGGGGAGCCATAAACGGCTCCCTTTTCATTGTTATCAGGGAGAGAAATGAGCATGTCTCATATCAATTACAACCACTTGTATTACTTCTGGCATGTCTATAAAGAAGGTTCCGTGGTTGGCGCAGCGGAGGCGCTTTATTTGACACCACAAACCATTACCGGACAGATCCGGGCTCTGGAAGAGCGCCTGCAAGGCAAATTATTTAAGCGCAAGGGACGTGGTCTCGAACCCAGCGAGCTGGGAGAACTGGTCTATCGCTATGCCGATAAAATGTTCACCTTAAGCCAGGAAATGCTGGATATTGTGAACTATCGCAAAGAATCCAATTTATTGTTTGACGTTGGCGTGGCTGATGCACTTTCCAAACGCCTGGTCAGTAGCGTGCTGAATGCTGCAGTGGTAGAAGGCGAGCCGATTCATCTTCGCTGCTTCGAATCCACCCACGAAATGCTACTGGAGCAATTAAGCCAGCATAAACTGGATATGATCATTTCCGACTGTCCGATAGACTCTACGCAGCAGGAAGGCCTGTTCTCCGTGAGAATTGGCGAATGTGGCGTGAGTTTCTGGTGTACAAATCCACCACCAGAAAAACCGTTCCCGGCTTGTCTGGAAGAACGGCGACTTTTGATTCCTGGGCGACGTTCAATGTTAGGGCGCAAATTGCTTAACTGGTTTAACTCCCAGGGATTAAACGTAGAAATCCTCGGCGAGTTTGATGATGCCGCGTTGATGAAAGCTTTTGGTGCAATGCACAATGCAATCTTCGTTGCCCCAACGCTTTATGCATATGACTTTTATGCCGATAAAACTGTCGTAGAAATTGGTCGCGTCGAGAATGTGATGGAAGAGTACCATGCTATTTTTGCTGAGCGGATGATTCAGCACCCGGCGGTACAGCGAATCTGCAATACGGATTATTCTGCGCTTTTTAGTCCAGCGGCGCGTTAATCGGCAGCTCCCCCAAAGTTAAAGTGGAGGAGATAGATTAGTTGTACATAACCACGATTTTGACTCGGCTCATTATTTGCCCGCTTGAGACATTATTTCCATATGTACGCGGGCGAATAAATAGAGGAATCTGATTACTTCCTTCATGGGGATGCTGAAAAGAGTAGTAATTGCTTTTACCATACTGGATTTCATTCGTACCATCATTGGAGAGTTGAAAGCCTACTTGACCCGCACCGTCCTCACTGTTTTCTAACTCATTTTTTAATATGCTGGTTCCTGACTCCTGTATCGTCACTGGTTCAAAGTAATATTCAACATCACTGGGTTCAAAAACTAATTCACCTTGCTCGCCCTGGATGCAGTCAAATCTTATATGATGAAACTGATAATTTTCATTATTGATACGAGACAGTACAAATCGTCCAGTGTCGATGGATTGATCTTCAAAACCACAGGTCATTAAATTTACCTGTAAAATAGTATTTAAATTATAATTAAAGCGGACGCTATTACAATTAGTATTATTCCCTGTACATGAACTCACTTCAATTTCGAACAACAAAGGAAAAGGAGTTCCTGGAAAAATATCTGCGGTGTTGGAACTATCTGATACAGATGCGATAGAGTATGGAATGGTGAAATTTATCGCAGATAGCATTTCTTCTAAATTATAAGATGACCTTCCTGGAAGCTCTATTTTTTTTACCGTCAGATTCAAAGGGGAAATTAATAATATAATGACGACTTCCGACTTTAAACCTTAAAGCGTTCTGTGTTAAAAAATGAACTTTAATGGCGTTGGTCGTCTCTTGTAAGTCTGCACACTCAATGATATTTCCGGTGTTTTCAATTTTTTCGGCGGTGAGATTACCTTTCATACTCAGTGGCTTGAGTATATATGTTCCACGTTGTTCCCCGACATTGGTCAATGCACAGGGAGCACTTTGCACAATAAAAGAATATAGACTCAAGGTGATTAATAAAAGCCACTTCATAGTAAACTCCTTTTACTGGCATATATATGTTTTGTTTTCATCGATAACGTGTTGAAAAGTAATAGTACAGAATAAGTTCTGTTCATCATTGAGAGCAACTTTTATTCCAGTGGGAATTTCATCTACGCGAATAAAAAGGCGACTACCCTGGCCAACGACTCCAATATTATTTTCCTGGAGATCCAGTACGTCATAGCCAAAGGTTAATGGCGAACCATCGGGACGCAGTGCCTGTATATACCAGGGCTTACGTTGGTCAGTTGTAAACTGCACATAAGAAACTGCTCCACGGTAAGGTGCAATAATTTGACGATTGCCCTGCAATTCTGTTTCACTTTCACTGTTTGCTATATCAAGTACCAGATGGTTTTCACGATGAGGTATTATCAGGTCGTAAACAACCTGGCCTTTGCTGTTTGTTCGATTGTATTTTTGTCCATTAATATGTGCACCTTCTAATCCAGGCGCATCCAGAATTGCAAATGTATCGGATAACTGGTTAGTGATATTAATACCACCGGACCAGACAACTAATCCACTACTAATACTTCCACCACTTTGCCAGGCGTTTTTAGAATGACTATAGCTGCCATCTATTATGGCGATGGGAGTTCTCCAGCTTAAATTCGTACCAAGCGAGGTATCATTATTTTGTTGTTGCTGATTAACATATATACCATAATTTAACTGATCATGTTCACCGGCTATGCCAGTAATTCCAGTATTGTTGGAGGAATAGCCATCTTTGGAAAATGAGGTCGAATTCGATAAGTTAATTTGGTGACGTGTTTTGGCAATATCATCCCCCCAGTAGAAAGGAATGGAGATAAACAGATTAAAACGCTCCTCTTCTTTATTATTTTCATCATAAGATTGGCTGGCAGAGAAAGTATAACTAATGTGTTGCCAGTTATTGGAGTAACTGAATTGGTAATCTTTAGCATTTCCACTTCGCCCCCAGTAATTCCGCCAAAGCGCACTTAATGATACATTTCCCAGATTATTGGATAAAGGTTGCATAATATTGGCAGAAAGGCTATTTTTTCTGCCAATATCATAAAAATCATTATAATCACTCTGATGATAGTGTTTATCATTTTCGTAAAGATGGTCGCTGAATGTCCTGTAATCCTGCGAAGCATAACGCCAGGCGGCCACGCTAAATCGAGTGGCTGTTTGTACTAGATATTTATTATAGGCGACCTGATAGCTCGTACCTTCGTGTCTGGTATCATTATTTAACTTACTACTCGATCGGGCAGCGTAAAAAGAGATGGCACCCAGCGGTGTATTCCAACCATTTCCCAGAGTTATAGCATTATAGTTATCGGATAAAATCGTACCCGATTATGTGATCAGGTTGTTATTATTTAGATTAATGTTTAAATTTTTTAATTTCTTGATGTGAAGTTGATGAAAGTTTAATATTCTTAATTATTCCCTTCTTTATAAGAAGAGCAAGGTGCCATTATTAGAGTGAGAGAGTAGGATGTTTCAGAGTATGCTTCAGATTATTTTTTATTCCTCTGTAGTGAATTAATAATCATCACAGTTAATTTCATTCTGAAATTACTTCTTTTTTGAGATTTTTTAATTTTGATGAGCTATGTTTTTCATAAGGAACATAGACTCGTTGATGCTCTGAAGGTATTTTCTCATTTCCGGGGATGTTTTGTCGTAATCGTGCATAAACTTTTTCAGTTCTTTATACACATCATTATTTAGCTTTACATTGTCGCGAACTAAAGTTTGTACCAATGGTATCAAAATTTCGAAACGGGACGGTTTGTCATCAATACTTGCCAGGGTTTTGAATACTCCTGTGTATCTGTAACCTAAGTGCTTATTGACAAGTTGAGTGGTCCATCGACCAGGCATAATATCTTCACAGAGCAAATTTTTTATTCTGGTATTAGTGAATGATGCTCCAAATATGTTGCTTTTTTTAATGAAGAGATTATTAATTTCTCCATTTGAAAAGATGGTGTTTGATAAGTCGCTTTCAAAACATGATATATTGGATAATACACAACTAAAATAATACCCATATGAAAGGTTGCTCTTTTCTATTGTTATATTTGATAGCGACATTTTATGTATATTGATATTAGGGGCAGTCAAATACTGGATCTTTTGATCGTTAAGTTCATACATCTCCAGTGATTTATTATAGGGTAATAAAAGTATAAATTCCTTTATATTATCTCCGCAGTAAGAAAAGACGACATCAAATTTATTAGTGGCCATATTTTCAGTTGAGCAGTAAGCTGATTTTTCTATTAACCGACTGGGCACGCTTTTAAATAAAGATAATTTTCCACATAGTTTTGAATATGCCGAATTGCTAGTTTTAAAATTCTGCCATGTTATTTTCTGGTTATCATCTTTCGATGAGGAGGGGATTTTATTGCATTGTTCATTATATAGCTCAGGGAAAATATTTTTTATAATTAGCTTTTTGATTTCCTGGTTAAGATGACTTTTTTTCTTGTCTATTGCACTATATTTAGCGTTTTGTGACGTCTCCTGATGAGCATAAAATGACTGGAGATTTCTGCAGGCCTCATAAAATATTTCAGGAGTATATAGCTGTGGGTATATTTCCGGGTTGAAGTTTGCCTTTAAGAACTTAACGAATTTTTCATAGCATTCTTGATATATCTTAATCTCTTCAGAAAGACATTCGCTTGTTCTGTCATCAAAAACATCCAATCTAAGTAATGTGATGCCTTTGTGTTTAAAAAATAAAATTGAACTGTATGTTCTATGAGTTTACATCTATAAAAATGTGCATCTCTCAGATGAGTATATTGAAAAAAATGATGGAGGACTGGAGATGGTTTAGGAAAATCCTGGCTTCTGAAAAAGTCATCAAACAAAATTAAGAACTCTGTTTTATACTCGCAAAACACTTTTACTAACTCATTTTGTCTTGTTTTATTTATTATTACATCATCTACTATATTTGATTTATAAAGACAATGTGGCGAAGTTGAGATACCATCTGTCATTATCAGTCCTTGAAGTTGATGAATTTTTATTAATTTAATTTATGAGTGAATGTGACTACTATCAAAAATCGCTCATTAATTTTAAGAAGTACAATATAAATAGGTATTTAACCTGTGTTGATTGCTGTTAATAATTTACAAGGTCTAATGAGGAGATATTTATGAATGGTTAAAGTATATAGGAATTTAATTCAAAAATAGAGTGGTCTTAAGTTTAATACCTCAATGTGTATCACAATATCCACATTCTTTGTAGGGGGTCTGGAGATTGAGTAGATATTCTTGTTCAGAATGTATCAGCCGATGGTTCTACGATTCTTAAGCCACGAAGAGTTCAGATAGTACAACGGCATGTCTGCAAGAACCTGCAACTTTTGACTATCTGGCAACCGGCAGTGTGTTCTCTCACGCATCACAAAAGCAGCAGGCATAAAAAAACCCGCTTGCGCGGGCTTTTTCACAAAGCTTCAGCAAATTGGCGATTAAGCCAGTTTGTTGATCTGTGCAGTCAGGTTAGCCTTATGACGTGCAGCTTTGTTTTTGTGGATCAGACCTTTAGCAGCCTGACGGTCCACGATCGGTTGCATTTCGTTAAATGCTTTCTGTGCAGCAGCTTTGTCGCCAGCTTCGATAGCTGCGTATACTTTCTTGATGAAAGTACGCATCATAGAGCGACGGCTTGCGTTGTGCTTACGAGCCTTTTCAGACTGAATGGCGCGCTTCTTAGCTGATTTGATATTAGCCAAGGTCCAACTCCCAAATGTGTTCTATATGGACAATTCAAAGGCCGAGGAATATGCCCTTTTAGCCTTCTTTTGTCAATGGATTTGTGCAAATAAGCGCCGTTAATGTGCCGGCACTCGTTACGTAGTGATGGCGCAGGATTCTACCAGCTTGCGGGGTGTGAATACAGCTTTTCCGCGATAAAAATTGCAGCAGGCGGTCAGTTTCTTCCCGTGATTTGCGCCATGGCAATGAAAAGCCACTTCTTTCTGATTTCGGTACTCAATCGCCGGTTAACCTTGACCGCTGTACAAGGTATACTCGGACGATTTTCACTGTTTTGAGCCAGACATGAAGCTGATACGCGGCATACATAATCTCAGCCAGGCCCCGCAAGAAGGGTGTGTGCTGACTATTGGTAATTTCGACGGCGTGCATCGCGGTCATCGCGCGCTGTTACAGGGCTTGCAGGAAGAAGGGCGCAAGCGCAACTTACCGGTGATGGTGATGCTTTTTGAACCTCAACCACTGGAACTGTTTGCTACCGATAAAGCCCCGGCACGGCTGACCCGGCTGCGGGAAAAACTGCGTTACCTTGCAGAGTGTGGCGTTGATTACGTGCTGTGCGTGCGTTTCGACAGGCGTTTCGCGGCGTTAACCGCGCAAAATTTCATCAGCGATCTTCTGGTGAAGCATTTGCGCGTAAAATTTCTTGCCGTAGGTGATGATTTCCGCTTTGGCGCTGGTCGTGAAGGCGATTTCTTGTTATTACAGAAAGCTGGCATGGAATACGGCTTCGATATCACCAGTACGCAAACTTTTTGCGAAGGTGGCGTGCGTATCAGCAGCACCGCTGTGCGTCAGGCGCTGGCGGATGACAATCTGGCTCTGGCAGAAAGTTTACTGGGGCACCCGTTTGCCATCTCCGGGCGTGTAGTCCACGGTGATGAATTAGGGCGCACTATAGGTTTCCCGACGGCGAATGTACCGCTACGCCGTCAGGTTTCCCCGGTGAAAGGGGTTTATGCGGTAGAAGTGCTGGGCCTCGGTGAAAAGCCGTTACCCGGCGTGGCAAACATTGGAACACGCCCAACGGTTGCCGGTATTCGCCAGCAGCTGGAAGTGCATTTGTTAGATGTTGCAATGGACCTTTACGGTCGCCATATACAAGTAGTGCTGCGTAAAAAAATACGCAATGAGCAGCGATTTGCGTCGCTGGACGAACTGAAAGCGCAGATTGCGCGTGATGAATTAACCGCCCGCGAATTTTTTGGGCTAACAAAACCGGCTTAAGCCTGTTATGTAATCAAACCGAAACACGGAACCGAGAATCTGATGAGTGACTATAAATCAACCCTGAATTTGCCGGAAACAGGGTTCCCGATGCGTGGCGATCTCGCCAAGCGCGAACCGGGAATGCTGGCGCGTTGGACTGATGATGATCTGTACGGCATCATCCGTGCGGCTAAAAAAGGCAAAAAAACCTTCATTCTGCATGATGGCCCTCCTTATGCGAATGGCAGCATTCATATTGGTCACTCGGTTAACAAGATTCTGAAAGACATTATCGTGAAGTCCAAAGGGCTTTCCGGTTATGACTCGCCGTATGTGCCTGGCTGGGACTGCCACGGTCTGCCGATCGAGCTGAAAGTAGAGCAAGAATACGGTAAGCCGGGTGAGAAATTCACCGCCGCCGAGTTCCGCGCCAAGTGCCGCGAATACGCGGCGACCCAGGTTGACGGTCAACGCAAAGACTTTATCCGTCTGGGCGTGCTGGGCGACTGGTCGCACCCGTACCTGACCATGGACTTCAAAACTGAAGCCAACATCATCCGCGCGCTGGGCAAAATCATCGGCAACGGTCACCTGCACAAAGGCGCGAAGCCAGTTCACTGGTGCGTTGACTGCCGTTCTGCGCTGGCGGAAGCGGAAGTTGAGTATTACGACAAAACTTCTCCGTCCATCGACGTTGCTTTTCAGGCGGTCGATCAGGATGCACTGAAAGCAAAATTTGCCGTAAGCAACGTTAACGGCCCAATCTCGCTGGTGATCTGGACCACTACGCCGTGGACTCTGCCTGCGAACCGCGCAATCTCTATTGCACCTGATTTCGACTATGCGCTGGTGCAGATCGACGGTCAGGCCGTGATTCTGGCGAAAGATCTGGTTGAAAGCGTAATGCAGCGTATCGGCGTGACCGATTACACCATTCTCGGCACGGTAAAAGGTGCGGAGCTTGAGTTGCAGCGCTTTACCCATCCGTTTATGGGCTTCGACGTTCCGGCAATCCTCGGCGATCACGTTACCCTGGATGCCGGTACCGGTGCCGTTCACACCGCGCCTGGCCACGGCCCGGACGACTATGTGATCGGTCAGAAATACGGCCTGGAAACCGCTAACCCGGTTGGCCCGGACGGCACTTATCTGCCGGGCACTTATCCGACGCTGGATGGCGTGAACGTCTTCAAAGCGAACGACATCGTCGTTGCGCTGCTGCAGGAAAAAGGCGCGCTGCTGCACGTTGAGAAAATGCAGCACAGCTATCCGTGCTGCTGGCGTCACAAAACGCCGATCATCTTCCGCGCGACGCCGCAGTGGTTCGTCAGCATGGATCAGAAAGGTCTGCGTGCGCAGTCACTGAAAGAGATCAAAGGCGTGCAGTGGATCCCGGACTGGGGCCAGGCGCGTATCGAGTCGATGGTTGCTAACCGTCCTGACTGGTGTATCTCCCGTCAGCGCACCTGGGGCGTACCGATGTCACTGTTCGTGCACAAAGACACGGAAGAGCTGCATCCGCGTACTCTCGAACTAATGGAAGAAGTGGCAAAACGCGTTGAAGTTGACGGCATCCAGGCGTGGTGGGATCTTGATGCGAAAGAGATCCTCGGCGATGAAGCTGATCAGTACGTGAAAGTGCCGGACACATTGGATGTATGGTTTGACTCCGGATCTACCCACTCTTCTGTTGTTGACGTGCGTCCGGAATTTGCCGGTCACGCAGCGGACATGTATCTGGAAGGTTCTGACCAGCACCGTGGTTGGTTCATGTCTTCCCTAATGATCTCCACCGCGATGAAAGGCAAAGCGCCGTATCGTCAGGTACTGACCCACGGCTTTACCGTGGATGGTCAGGGTCGCAAGATGTCTAAATCCATCGGCAATACCGTTTCGCCGCAGGATGTGATGAACAAACTGGGCGCGGATATTCTGCGTCTGTGGGTGGCATCAACCGACTACACCGGTGAAATGGCCGTTTCTGACGAGATCCTGAAACGTGCTGCCGATAGCTATCGTCGTATCCGTAACACCGCGCGCTTCCTGCTGGCAAACCTGAACGGTTTTGATCCAGCAAAAGATATGGTGAAACCGGAAGAGATGGTGGTACTGGATCGCTGGGCCGTAGGTTGTGCGAAAGCGGCACAGGAAGACATCCTCAAGGCGTACGAAGCATACGATTTCCACGAAGTGGTACAGCGTCTGATGCGCTTCTGCTCCGTTGAGATGGGTTCCTTCTACCTCGACATCATCAAAGACCGTCAGTACACCGCCAAAGCGGACAGTGTGGCGCGTCGTAGCTGCCAGACTGCGCTGTATCACATCGCAGAAGCGCTGGTGCGCTGGATGGCACCAATCCTCTCCTTCACCGCTGATGAAGTGTGGGGCTACCTGCCGGGCGAACGTGAAAAATACGTCTTCACCGGTGAGTGGTACGAAGGCCTGTTTGGCCTGGCAGACAGTGAAGCGATGAACGATGCGTTCTGGGACGAGCTGTTGAAAGTGCGTGGCGAAGTGAACAAAGTCATTGAGCAAGCGCGTGCCGACAAGAAAGTGGGTGGCTCGCTGGAAGCGGCAGTAACCTTGTATGCAGAACCGGAACTGTCGGCGAAACTGACCGCGCTGGGCGATGAATTACGATTTGTCCTGTTGACCTCCGGCGCTACCGTTGCAGACTATAACGACGCACCTGCTGATGCTCAGCAGAGCGAAGTACTCAAAGGGCTGAAAGTCGCGTTGAGTAAAGCCGAAGGTGAGAAGTGCCCACGCTGCTGGCACTACACCCAGGATGTCGGCAAGGTGGCGGAACACGCAGAAATCTGCGGCCGCTGTGTCAGCAACGTCGCCGGTGACGGTGAAAAACGTAAGTTTGCCTGATGAGTCAATCGATCTGTTCAACAGGGCTACGCTGGCTGTGGCTGGTGGTAGTCGTGCTGATTATCGATCTGGGCAGCAAATACCTGATCCTCCAGAACTTTGCTCTGGGGGATACGGTCCCGCTGTTCCCGTCGCTTAATCTGCATTATGCGCGTAACTATGGCGCGGCGTTTAGTTTCCTTGCCGATAGCGGCGGCTGGCAGCGTTGGTTCTTTGCCGGTATTGCGATTGGTATTAGCGTGATCCTGGCAGTGATGATGTATCGCTCGAAGGCCACGCAGAAGCTAAACAATATCGCTTACGCGCTGATTATTGGCGGCGCGCTGGGCAACCTGTTCGACCGCCTGTGGCACGGCTTCGTTGTCGATATGATCGACTTCTACGTCGGCGACTGGCACTTCGCCACCTTCAACCTTGCCGATACTGCCATCTGTGTCGGTGCGGCACTGATTGTGCTGGAAGGTTTTTTGCCTTCTAGAGCGAAAAAACAATAATAAACCCTGCCGGATGCGATGCTGACGCATCTTATCCGGCCTACAGATTGCTGCGAAATCGTAGGCCGGATAAGGCGTTTACGCCGCATCCGGCAAAAATCCTTAAATATAAGAGCAAACCTGCATGTCTGAATCTGTACAGAGCAATAGCGCCGTCCTGGTGCACTTCACGCTAAAACTCGACGATGGCACCACCGCCGAGTCTACCCGCAACAACGGTAAACCGGCGCTGTTCCGCCTGGGTGATGCTTCTCTTTCTGAAGGGCTGGAGCAACACCTGTTGGGGCTGAAAGTGGGCGATAAAACCACCTTCTCGTTGGAGCCAGATGCGGCGTTTGGCGTGCCGTCACCGGACCTGATTCAGTACTTCTCCCGCCGTGAATTTATGGATGCAGGCGAGCCAGAAATTGGCGCAATCATGCTTTTTACCGCAATGGATGGCAGTGAGATGCCTGGCGTGATCCGCGAAATTAACGGCGACTCCATTACCGTTGATTTCAACCATCCGCTGGCCGGGCAGACCGTTCATTTTGATATTGAAGTGCTGGAAATCGATCCGGCACTGGAGGCGTAACATGCAGATCCTGTTGGCCAACCCGCGTGGTTTTTGTGCCGGGGTAGACCGCGCTATCAGCATTGTTGAAAACGCGCTGGCCATTTACGGCGCACCGATATATGTCCGTCACGAAGTGGTACATAACCGCTATGTGGTCGATAGCTTGCGTGAGCGTGGGGCTATCTTTATTGAGCAGATTAGCGAAGTACCGGACGGCGCGATCCTGATTTTCTCCGCACACGGTGTTTCTCAGGCGGTACGTAACGAAGCAAAAAGTCGCGATTTGACGGTATTTGACGCGACCTGTCCGCTGGTGACCAAAGTGCATATGGAAGTCGCCCGCGCCAGTCGCCGTGGCGAAGAATCTATTCTCATCGGTCACGCCGGGCACCCGGAAGTGGAAGGGACAATGGGCCAGTACAGTAACCCGGAAGGGGGAATGTATCTGGTCGAATCGCCGGACGATGTGTGGAAACTGACGGTCAAAAACGAAGAGAAGCTCTCCTTTATGACCCAGACCACGCTGTCGGTGGATGACACGTCTGATGTGATCGACGCGCTGCGTAAACGCTTCCCGAAAATTGTCGGTCCGCGCAAAGATGACATCTGCTACGCCACGACTAACCGTCAGGAAGCGGTACGCGCCCTGGCAGAACAGGCGGAAGTTGTGTTGGTGGTCGGTTCGAAAAACTCCTCCAACTCCAACCGTCTGGCGGAGCTGGCCCAGCGTATGGGCAAACGCGCGTTTTTGATTGACGATGCGAAAGACATCCAGGAAGAGTGGGTGAAAGAGGTTAAATGCGTCGGCGTGACTGCGGGCGCATCGGCTCCGGATATTCTGGTGCAGAATGTGGTGGCACGTTTGCAGCAGCTGGGCGGTGGTGAAGCCATTCCGCTGGAAGGCCGTGAAGAAAACATTGTTTTCGAAGTGCCGAAAGAGCTGCGTGTCGATATTCGTGAAGTCGATTAAGTCATTAGCAGCCTAAGTTATGCGAAAATGCCGGTCTTGTTACCGGCATTTTTTATGGAGAAAACATGCGTTTACCTATCTTCCTCGATACTGACCCCGGCATTGACGATGCCGTCGCCATTGCCGCCGCGATTTTTGCACCCGAACTCGACCTGCAACTGATGACCACCGTCGCGGGTAATGTCTCGGTTGAGAAAACTACCCGCAATGCCCTGCAACTGCTGCATTTCTGGAATGCGGAGATTCCGCTCGCCCAAGGGGCCGCTGTGCCGCTGGTACGCGCACCGCGTGATGCGGCATCTGTGCACGGCGAATCGGGAATGGCTGGCTACGACTTTGTTGAGCACAACCGAAAGCCGCTCGGGATACCGGCGTTTCTGGCGATTCGGGATGCCCTGATGCGTGCACCAGAGCCTGTTACCCTGGTGGCCATCGGCCCGTTAACCAATATTGCGCTGTTACTTTCACAATGCCCGGAATGCAAGCCGTATATTCGCCGTCTGGTGATCATGGGTGGTTCTGCCGGACGCGGCAACTGTACGCCAAACGCCGAGTTTAATATCGCTGCCGATCCAGAAGCGGCTGCCTGTGTCTTCCGTAGCGGAATCGAAATCGTCATGTGCGGTCTGGATGTCACCAATCAGGCAATATTAACCCCTGACTATCTCGCTACTTTGCCGGAGTTGAATCGCACCGGAAAAATGCTTCATGCACTGTTTAGCCACTACCGTAGCGGCAGTATGCAAAGCGGTCTGCGAATGCACGATCTCTGCGCCATCGCCTGGCTGGTGCGCCCGGACCTGTTCACTCTCAAACCCTGTTTTGTGGCAGTGGAAACTCAGGGCGAATTTACCTCAGGCACGACGGTGGTTGATATCGACGGTTGCCTGGGCAAGCCAGCCAATGTACAGGTGGCATTGGATCTGGATGTGAAAGGCTTCCAGCAGTGGGTGGCTGAGGTGCTGGCTCTGGCGTCGTAACCTGTCACATGTTATTGGCATGCAGTCATTCATCGACTCATGCCTTTCACTGATATCCCTCCCTGTTTATCATTAATTTCTAATTATCAGCGTTTTTGGCTGGCGGCGTAGCGATGCGCTGGTTACTCTGAAAACGGTCTATGCAAATTAACAAAAGAGAATAGCTATGCATGATGCAAACATCCGCGTTGCCATCGCGGGAGCCGGGGGGCGTATGGGCCGCCAGTTGATTCAGGCGGCGCTGGCATTAGAAGGCGTGCAGCTGGGCGCGGCGCTGGAGCGCGAAGGATCTTCTTTACTGGGCAGCGACGCCGGTGAGCTGGCTGGTGCAGGGAAAACAGGCGTTACCGTGCAAAGCAGCCTCGATGCGGTAAAAGATGATTTTGATGTGTTTATCGATTTTACCCGTCCGGAAGGTACGCTGAACCATCTCGCTTTTTGTCGCCAGCATGGCAAAGGGATGGTGATCGGCACTACGGGGTTTGACGAAGCCGGTAAACAGGCGATTCGTGACGCCGCCGCCGATATTGCGATTGTCTTTGCCGCCAATTTTAGCGTTGGCGTTAACGTCATGCTTAAGCTGCTGGAGAAAGCAGCCAAAGTGATGGGTGACTACACCGATATCGAAATTATTGAAGCACATCATAGACATAAAGTTGATGCGCCGTCAGGCACCGCACTGGCAATGGGAGAGGCGATCGCCCACGCCCTTGATAAAGATCTGAAAGATTGCGCGGTCTACAGTCGTGAAGGCCACACCGGTGAACGTGTGCCTGGCACCATTGGTTTTGCCACCGTGCGTGCAGGTGACATCGTTGGCGAACATACCGCGATGTTTGCCGATATTGGCGAGCGTCTGGAGATCACCCATAAGGCGTCCAGCCGCATGACATTTGCTAACGGCGCGGTAAGATCGGCTTTGTGGTTGAGTGGTAAGGAAAGTGGTCTTTTTGATATGCGAGATGTGCTTGATCTCAATAGTTTGTAACCACAAAATATTTGTTATTGTGCAAAAATAACACATTTAATTTATTGATTGTAAAGGGCTTTAATTTTTGGCCCTTTTATTTTTAGTGTTATGTTTTTAAATATTCTATAAGTGCCAAAAATTACATGTTTTGTCTTCTGTTTTTGTTGTTTTAATGTAAATTTTGACCATTTGGTCCACTTTTTCCTGCTCGTTTTTATTTCATGCAATCTTCTTGCTGCGCAAGCGTTTTCCAGAACAGGTTATATGATCTTTTTGTCGCTTAATGCCTGTAAAACATGCATGAGCCACAAAATAATATAAAAAATACCGCCATTAAGTTGACTTTTAGCGCCCATATCTCCAGAATGCCGCCGTTTGCCAGAAATTCGTCGGTAAGCAGATTTGCATTGATTTACGTCATCATTGTGAATTAATATGCAAATAAAGTGAGTGAATATTCTCTGGAGGGTGTTTTGATTAAGTCAGCGCTATTGGTTCTGGAAGACGGAACCCAGTTTCACGGTCGGGCCATAGGGGCAACAGGTTCGGCGGTTGGGGAAGTCGTTTTCAATACTTCAATGACCGGTTATCAAGAAATCCTCACTGATCCTTCCTATTCTCGTCAAATCGTTACTCTTACTTATCCCCATATTGGCAATGTCGGCACTAATGACGCCGATGAAGAATCTTCTCAGGTACATGCACAAGGTCTGGTGATTCGCGACCTGCCGCTGATTGCCAGCAACTTCCGTAATACCGAAGACCTCTCTTCTTACCTGAAGCGCCATAACATCGTGGCGATTGCCGATATCGATACCCGTAAGCTGACGCGTTTACTGCGCGAGAAAGGCGCACAGAATGGCTGCATTATCGCAGGCGATAACCCGGATGCGGCGTTGGCGTTAGAAAAAGCCCGCGCGTTCCCAGGTCTGAATGGCATGGATCTGGCAAAAGAAGTGACCACCGCAGAAGCCTATAGCTGGACACAAGGGAGCTGGACGTTGACCGGCGGCCTGCCAGAAGCGAAAAAAGAAGACGAGCTGCCGTTCCACGTCGTGGCTTATGATTTTGGTGCCAAGCGCAACATCCTGCGGATGCTGGTGGATAGAGGCTGTCGCCTGACCATCGTTCCGGCGCAAACTTCTGCGGAAGATGTGCTGAAAAAGAATCCAGACGGCATCTTCCTCTCCAACGGTCCTGGCGACCCGGCCCCGTGCGATTACGCCATTACCGCCATCCAGAAATTCCTCGAAACCGATATTCCGGTATTCGGCATCTGCCTCGGTCATCAGCTGCTGGCGCTGGCGAGCGGTGCGAAGACTGTCAAAATGAAATTTGGTCACCACGGCGGCAACCATCCGGTTAAAGATGTGGAGAAAAACGTGGTGATGATCACCGCCCAGAACCACGGTTTTGCGGTGGATGAAGCAACATTACCTGCAAACCTGCGTGTCACGCATAAATCCCTGTTCGACGGTACGTTACAGGGCATTCATCGCACTGATAAACCGGCGTTCAGCTTCCAGGGTCACCCGGAAGCCAGCCCTGGGCCACACGACGCAGCGCCGTTGTTCGACCACTTTATCGAGTTAATTGAGCAGTACCGTAAAACCGCTAAGTAATCAGGAGTAAAAGAGCCATGCCAAAACGTACAGATATAAAAAGTATCCTGATTCTGGGTGCGGGCCCGATTGTTATCGGTCAGGCGTGTGAGTTTGACTACTCTGGCGCGCAAGCATGTAAAGCCCTGCGCGAAGAGGGTTACCGCGTCATTCTGGTGAACTCCAACCCGGCGACCATCATGACCGACCCGGAAATGGCCGATGCGACCTACATCGAGCCGATTCACTGGGAAGTAGTACGCAAGATTATTGAAAAAGAGCGCCCGGACGCGGTGCTGCCAACGATGGGCGGTCAGACGGCGCTGAACTGCGCGCTGGAGCTGGAGCGTCAGGGCGTGTTGGAAGAGTTCGGCGTGACTATGATTGGTGCGACCGCCGATGCGATTGATAAAGCAGAAGACCGCCGTCGTTTCGACGTAGCGATGAAGAAAATTGGTCTGGAAACCGCGCGTTCCGGTATCGCACACACGATGGAAGAAGCGCTGGCGGTTGCCGCTGACGTGGGCTTCCCGTGCATTATTCGCCCATCCTTTACCATGGGCGGTAGCGGCGGCGGTATCGCTTATAACCGCGAAGAGTTTGAAGAAATTTGCGCCCGCGGTCTGGATCTCTCCCCAACCAAAGAGCTGCTGATTGATGAGTCGCTGATCGGCTGGAAAGAGTACGAGATGGAAGTGGTGCGTGATAAAAACGACAACTGCATCATCGTCTGCTCTATCGAAAACTTTGATGCGATGGGCATCCATACCGGTGACTCCATCACTGTCGCGCCAGCCCAAACGCTGACCGACAAAGAATATCAAATCATGCGTAACGCCTCGATGGCGGTGCTGCGTGAAATCGGCGTTGAAACCGGTGGTTCCAATGTCCAGTTTGCGGTGAACCCGAAAAACGGTCGCCTGATTGTTATCGAAATGAACCCGCGCGTGTCCCGTTCTTCGGCGCTGGCGTCGAAAGCGACCGGTTTCCCGATTGCTAAAGTGGCGGCGAAACTGGCGGTGGGTTACACCCTCGACGAACTGATGAACGACATCACTGGCGGACGTACTCCGGCCTCCTTCGAGCCGTCCATCGACTATGTGGTTACTAAAATTCCTCGCTTCAACTTCGAAAAATTCGCTGGTGCTAACGACCGTCTGACCACTCAGATGAAATCGGTTGGCGAAGTGATGGCGATTGGTCGCACGCAGCAGGAATCCCTGCAAAAAGCGCTGCGCGGCCTGGAAGTCGGTGCGACTGGATTCGACCCGAAAGTGAGCCTCGATGACCCGGAAGCGTTAACCAAAATCCGTCGCGAACTGAAAGATGCTGGCGCAGAGCGTATCTGGTACATCGCCGATGCCTTCCGTGCGGGCCTGTCTGTGGACGGCGTGTTCAACCTGACCAATATTGACCGCTGGTTCCTGGTACAGATTGAAGAACTGGTGCGTCTGGAAGAGAAAGTAGCGGAAGTGGGCATCACTGGCCTGAACGCTGAATTCCTGCGCCAGCTGAAACGCAAAGGCTTTGCCGATGCGCGTCTGGCAAAACTGGCGGGCGTGCGCGAAGCGGAAATCCGCAAGCTGCGCGACCAGTATGACCTGCACCCGGTTTATAAGCGCGTGGATACCTGTGCGGCAGAGTTCGCCACCGACACCGCTTACATGTACTCCACTTATGAAGAAGAGTGCGAAGCGAATCCGTCTACCGACCATGAAAAAATCATGGTTCTCGGCGGCGGCCCGAACCGTATCGGTCAGGGTATCGAATTCGACTACTGCTGTGTACACGCCTCGCTGGCGCTGCGCGAAGACGGTTACGAAACCATTATGGTTAACTGTAACCCGGAAACCGTCTCCACCGACTACGACACTTCCGATCGCCTCTACTTCGAGCCGGTAACTCTGGAAGATGTGCTAGAAATCGTGCGTATTGAGAAGCCGAAAGGCGTTATCGTTCAGTACGGCGGTCAGACCCCGCTGAAACTGGCGCGCGCGCTGGAAGCTGCTGGCGTACCGGTTATCGGCACCAGCCCGGATGCTATCGACCGTGCAGAAGACCGTGAACGCTTCCAGCATGCGGTTGAGCGTCTGAAACTGAAACAACCGGCGAACGCCACCGTTACCGCTATTGAAATGGCGGTAGAGAAGGCGAAAGAGATTGGCTACCCGCTGGTGGTACGTCCGTCTTACGTTCTCGGCGGTCGGGCGATGGAAATCGTCTATGACGAAGCTGACCTGCGTCGCTACTTCCAGACGGCGGTCAGCGTGTCTAACGATGCGCCAGTGTTGCTGGATCACTTCCTTGATGACGCGGTAGAAGTTGACGTGGATGCCATCTGCGACGGCGAAATGGTGCTGATTGGCGGCATCATGGAGCACATCGAGCAGGCGGGCGTGCACTCCGGTGACTCCGCATGTTCTCTGCCAGCCTACACCTTAAGTCAGGAAATTCAGGATGTGATGCGCCAGCAGGTGCAGAAACTGGCCTTCGAATTGCAGGTGCGCGGTCTGATGAACGTGCAGTTTGCGGTGAAAAACAACGAAGTCTACCTGATTGAAGTTAACCCGCGTGCGGCGCGTACCGTTCCGTTCGTCTCCAAAGCCACCGGCGTACCGCTGGCAAAAGTGGCGGCGCGTGTGGTGGCTGGCCAATCGCTGGCTGAGGAGGGCGTAACCAAAGGAGATTTTCCGCCGTA
>OBKI01000680.1_pt1 | contig 19948 bp, 26 predicted proteins | sample 1519731 | NCBI WGS metagenome assembly OBKI01 (sample SAMN00265070, study PRJEB22529) | human gut metagenome
TCTGTAAATCGCTTTTCTGCCATCTTCTTCAAGTAGTCTTTTTTAATGTGTCTGTATTGCCTTTACACTTTTTTGTGTCCCCGCCGGGATTTTACCATACTCAAGAGCCTCAGGATATGCCGCCCTAAACCCATAAATGCTTTGCTCTTCATCTCCTACCATAAATATTTTTTATATTTATTTGCAAGCACGGCAATCATCTGATGCTGGACTTTTGAAGTATCCTGTGCCTCGTCAACGCAGATATATTTATTAATTTCATTTTCCGAAAGTTGCATATTTTTTATATAAGTTATTAACGTACTTATGTTTTTCAAATCACTTTCCGTTGGATATTGTTTAACAATCTCTGTGTAAATTGCAGACAATAATTTAGTTTTATACCCCTCATCAGTCACCAACTCAAATGGCTTTTTCCCAACACATCTTCCATAATATCCTATTATTTTTGCACTTATTCCGTTTATTGTTCTAAACTCAAGCCTTGCCGCAAGTTCGTCCCCAAATATAGTTGTAAATCTTTTTTGCATATCATTTATGGCTGCCACGGTATAGGTAACTGTAAGAATTTCTTCCGGTCGTATTCCTAATACAATAAATCATATACCCTAGTCTTGTAATTAAAACCGTAGGCTTTCCACTTCCGGGTACAGCTAAAAGCAGTGTAGGCTTTTCGACGCTCTGCACTGCTTCTAACTGTTGTTTATTTAGATTTATATTAAATTTGGTTATAAATTCCTGTAGTGTCATGATATTTTTCTCCTATTTAATCCCCAAGGCTTCCTTCAAAAATCCTACTATTCTCTTTTCATACTCACCATATATTATATTTTCCTTACTTTCAGTATCACTGCCATCAACAAAATATCTTCCTGTTTCTCTACTAACTGACAGGGAATCAAGTGGCCATCCCTCAAATCTTTTAGAGGACGCTTTATCTATCATATAAAAAGCGCCTATATTTTTTGCTGACTCTCTATCCATAAATGACGAAATCATACCATTGTTATATACAGCTATACCGTCCAGATAATAGGCAGACACCTTTCCGCCAAGCTCCGCTATAAGGTTTGAATAATACTCAATCATTTCTTCATCTGATAATCTGCTCATTCCCATTGGAGTTCTGACATTCAATCCCGGTTGTCTCTCATCTTCTAAACTTAGTTCCTCAAAATATAATCCTGAATCATTACAAATCACCCTATCAAAATATTTGCCATAATATCTTGCTTTGCATATTGCATTTTCTTCCGGCGTTTTTCCTGTCTCATCCGGTTCATCTTTTATTTCTAAATCTTTTAATGTTATAAATTCTATATTATAATTTTCTAACAATTTAGAAAACCTCTTTACCTTTGACGGATTAGTTGTTCCCAGTAGCACTTTCATCTTTCTCACCTTCTCCCAACTTTCCTTTCTTTAAAATCTATGAGGCCTTTGCCCCGTTTTCTGTTTCCTTTTTCTGCTTTGGATTCAACCAGTGTTTTAAATCCCTGTGGCTGATAGTCTGGTACATATTTTAATGTCTTAAACAGACTCTCTGCATATGCATTATCATTACTTACTCTTGGTCTGCTTCTTGACGGTGTAATTCCCAGGGCATACAGTGTTTCCAGCATTGTTGCTCCATTCATTGGGCTTCCATTGTCTGAATGTAACACTAATGGTCTCTCTTTTATGTTTCTCATGTATATTTTTTCGTCCCTGTATATTCTTTTCACCAGTTCACTGGCGTGTTCTGCATTCTCGTTTTCCCACACTTCCCAGCCACTTATCTTTCTGCTGTACAGGTCTTAAAATAAATACAGATAGTAATGCTTTCCAAGTATCGGTCCATTTAATATGTTATGTTCCACATCCACACCTCGTTTGGCTCCGTTGCCTTGTGAGTTGACATTGGACGACTTGTTTTTCTGTGTTCACGCCCTCTATGTTTCAACTGTTTTGCTTCCCTTAACACCTTATAAAATGTGCTTTCACTTGCAACGTATGTTCCTCTGTCTGCAATACTCTGAAAACTCTATTTCCGACAGATTTGCTGTTTCCAATACAACAGTGAACTTGTCCTGACATTATTCTCGACACTACTGCTTCCTTCATTTCCTTTGGATATTTTGCGTAACTCATATCAATCACCTTTCCTTCTGGTACCTATCATAACAGTATGGGAGGTGGGTGACAACTACCCTAGGCTAGAGGGTTTCATTTCTCACTTCTTTCTCACGCTGGCGATTTCCATCTTCTTCATATAAATACTCTAAATCATGCAAAGCAGATAATTTTGTATTTTCAAGTTCTCTTTCTCCTTCATCTCTAATCTCTTCCGATAATTTTTGTTCACACTCCTTAACTATATTTTCTAACTTTTCTATCTTTTTTTGAGGAGATTCTTTTTCTTCTGATACAGTCATCTCTTTAGTTCTTTTATATTTATTGTATTGATTTTCTAAAGAATTACAAATTTCAATACTCTGTTTAATGTTTTTAAATAGTTAAAATTTAATTTTTGTAAAACGCAATAATTTTTCTACAGATTCCAGTAAAAGTATGATAGAATTTAAACAATACGATAGAATTTAAATAATAGGAGGAAAAGAAATGAAAAAACAAAATATTTTTATAATAGGTTTGATATTATTAGCAGCTATCTCATTTATAATATTCATACTAGTATCAGGTAGTGGTAACAAAGGTAATGGTAACAAAGGTAATGTTGAGACACCAATAGACATTAATGACATTATTAATACTATAAATAAAAATAACAAAAATGTTTTACCCGAACTTGAAACTTTGAAAGTAGATATAAAGAATATTGATGAAGTTACTAGTTATACTGGATTAAAAACAAATGATGGAATCGAATCAATTGTTGTATCAGAACCATTGATAACAGCACAAGCTTATTCAGTTGCTATTGTTAAGGTTAAAGACAATGCTGATGTAGAAAAAATTAAGCAAGAGATGTTAGATAATATTGATATGAGACGTTGGATTTGTGTTTCTGCAGAACAATTATATATCACAAATAGTGGTAATGTAATATTCTCTGTAATGGCTGATAAAGATGTTGCTAAAGCAGTATATAATGATTTTAAGAAATATGTAAATAATAATATTGGAAAAGAATTAGAAAAATCAAATGACGAAGAAAAATAATGAAGAACCTTTTAAGGTGCCTTTTTAAAGGAGGATAAGATGTTATTTAGTAGTATTAGTTTTTTATATTATTTTTTACCAGCATTAATAATTATATATTTTATAACACCTAAAAAATATAAAAATATTATTTTATTAATTGCATCTTTATTATTTTATCTTTACGGAGAACCTAAATATGTTTTTTTAATGATTGCAGAAATTATTATTGCTTATATAGGTGCTATTTTAATTGATAAATATAAAAATCAAAGTAAAAATATATTAATAACAACTTTAGTTATACATATATTTTTATTAATAATATTTAAATATACTGATTTTATTATACAATCAATTAATGATATATCTAATGCTAATATTAAATTATTAAATATTGCATTACCAATAGGAATATCATTTTATACATTTCAAATTATGAGTTATCTTATTGATGTATATAATGGTAAAGTTAAAGTTCAAAAAAACATTATAAATTTAGCAACTTATGTGTCTTTATTTCCACAGTTAGTCGCAGGACCTATTGTTAGATATCAGACAGTAGAAAAAGAATTAGATGATAGAGTACATAGTTTTAATAATTTTGCATATGGTATTAGAAGATTTTCTATTGGACTTGCTAAAAAAGTATTAATAGCTAATGCTTTGGGAGAACTTTGCACTAAAGCTTTTGCTCTAAATGAAACAACCGTAATATTTTATTGGATATTTGGTATAAGTTATATGCTACAGTTGTATTTTGATTTTTCAGCTTATAGTGATATGGCTATTGGTCTTGGAAGAATATTTGGATTTAATTTCCCTGAAAACTTTAATTACCCATATATATCAAAAAGTATAACTGAGTTTTGGAGAAGATGGCACATCTCTCTTAGTACATGGTTTAAAGATTATGTTTATATTCCACTTGGAGGCAATAGAGATGGTAAATATAAACAAATAAGAAATATTTTAATAGTATGGTTATTAACTGGAATATGGCATGGTGCTAATTGGACTTTTTTAATATGGGGATTATTGTTTGGAGTTCTTCTTATAATAGAAAAAATATTCCTTAATAAATTTATGGAAAAATTACCTTCTTTTATAAGAAGAATATATGTATTATTTATTGTTATGATATTATTTGTTATATTTAATTCTGACAATATGTCAGAGGCTTTGATTAATATTAAAGGGTTATTTGGTATGAATGGAGAAGTTTTTATTAATGATTATACACTTCATTATTTAAAGAGTTATTTACCAATATTAATTATTGCTATATTTGGGGCTACTCCTTTTATTAAAACATTAATAGATAAATTAAGAAAAAATAAATATCTAAATAACATAATTAATATTTTAGAACCAATTTTAATAGTTATAATATTATTTGTTGTTACTTCTTATCTGATAGATAATTCATATAATCCATTTTTATACTTTAGATTTTAAGGAGGTTATACATGAACGATAAAACTAAAGATATAGTTGTAACTTTAGTATTTCTTTTTACTATAATTTCGTTATTTTTGATTAATGTTATAATAAAAGATACTGATATTTCTATAGCAGAGAGAAGAAAACTTGCTACCATGCCAGAATTAACTACTAAAAGCTTGTTTGATGGTACATATTTTAAGAAATTTGATTCCTATGTTACGGATCAATTTATCAAAAGAGATACTTTTAGAAAAGTTAAAATAGATATAGAATTATCTACTAAAGGTGAATATAACAATTTATATATGTATGATGATTATATTGTTGAAGAAATATTTCCTTTAAATACTAATTCTATTAATAATTTAACAAATAAGATTAATTATATAAAAAATACATATTTGAATAATAATAGTAATATATATTATACTATTATTCCTGATAAAAATTACTTTGTTAATAAAGGTAATTTAAAACTTGATTATAATAAATTACAAGATATGATGAAAAATAATTTAACAAATCTTAATTATATAAATATATTTGATAAATTAACACTTGATAATTATTATAAGACTGACACTCATTGGAAACAAGAAGATTTATTTAATGTCGCAAATACTATTGCTAATCAAATGAATTTTGATATAACTAATAACAATGTTGAAAATACAATTACTACTTTTAAGGGTAGTTATGCTGGTAGACTATCAGTAACTAAAGATATTGATACTATAAAAACTATATCTAATCCATCTATTGATAATAGTAGTGTGTATAATTATGAAACTAAAAAATATACAAAAATATATGATTATGATAAAATAAAATCATTAGATAAATATGATATATATTTATCAGGAGCATCTTCTATTATAGATATTGTTAATCCTACTTCAAATAGTAATAAAGAATTAATTGTTTTTCGTGATTCTTATGGCAGTAGTTTAGTTCCTCTATTAATAGATGGTTATAAGAAGATTACTGTTATTGATATTAGATATGTTTCTTCAAGGATTCTGAATAATTATATAAAATTTGATAATCAAGATGTTCTTTTTATGTATAGTATATTAACTATAAATAATAGTTTTTCTATGAGATAAGGAATCTGGTTAATTAGATTTCTTTTTCCTCTCGAAAAATCAAAGCTCTAAAAAAAGGAAAAGCCAAAATCACTGTAGTTTCAGGCAAAAAGAAAATCGTCTGCAAAGTAACAGTAAAATAGACTCTGCATATAAAGTCTGTGTATAGAATCTGTTTATAGTGTCTGTGTAATAAATCACAACATTTAAACTGAAATAGCCCTATTTTCCGAATGTTCGGCAAATAGGGCCATTTTTCAGTTAGCTTTATCTTTTTTCCATATTATTATATGTATACGTTCCATCAGCATAACACCATTTACAATATTGCTCATTTAACGTACCGTCTTTATTTCAACCGATTATGGAATCATCTTCAATTGGCATTCCACAACATTGACAATTTTGTGGATTTACATATTTTTATACACTAAACTACTTCAAACTTCCCATAATGAGCCATAAATGAATCAAAGCCTTTCGCTTCGTCATAAAAAGCCTGAATTGATAATTTTCTCTCTTTCGCTCAACTGATTAAACTGAGTATATCATATCTTTCCGTAAAAAATTTAATAGTAAAGAAAATCGAGACAATTAAAAATAGATAACCATGTTTCATGTTATCTACTCTTAATTTCTGTTTTATCCAGTTTTAGAACCTGCACCGATTTATTACTGCTACCTTTTCGTCTATAAACCTTTCTTGTAAACTGTTCATTGTCCTCAGACATTTCTTCAATTGTTATATCCAAATCATTCTACTCTTTGAACCTTATCCGAATAAATCCAGTATCTTTGTTCCACAACACCATCGCAAATTAGAACTTTACTACCTGTGGTTCATGTGTAAATGAACTAAATGTAGTTGTGACATTTTTGAAATAAAATACTTCTGTATTTCCATCATCTGCTGAATACATGTTCTGTAAAGATGGGTATGCATCAAGCATAGACTGTCTTGCTTCTATTCTATCATCTTCTACCAGTTCTCCAGCCACACGAAGCCACTCACCGTCCTTAAATGCACAAATTTCTACCTTTGGATTTGCGTGAATTTGCTTTGAAATATCTTTTGTCTTATTTAAAACATAATAGTTCCACTGCTTTTGCATAAATTCCGTACTTTAACATTTTTACCACCCTTTCTAAATCAAAATAAATCCAACATATTATCTAAATATATTTTTTCTCTAACATTGATTTGGTACTCCGGCTTTGTCATGTAGTATAGTAGAAATTCCAAAATCAAAGCACTGCCCAGTCCTCTTCCTTCTATTTTAAAATTAGTAAATTCCATTGGCAAATATACATTTTTAATGTCATCCACACTGATAAATCCCGGATTTTTCATTGCCTTCGAAAACTGATAGCCACTACTTGAATTTGGTGCTTTGCAATGATGTTCAAAATCTTCTCCAAGATTTTTGTGGCTCACTGCTTCATAACAGACTTTTCTGTCCTTGCATCCAAACCAACAACATTCGTTACACAAAAACTCTACTTTATCCTTTTGCTTTTCTGATAATGTTTTTAGTTTATCAAATTCTTTATTTAATCGAAAATCAGGTACAACATACCTAAAATCTTCTCTATTTAATTCTTTTAAAAATTCCTGAAAATCTGTTATGACCTTTGTAGTTGATGATACAAAATATAATTCAGGATAATTCTTTTTCAGGTAATTAAGTAACAAATCTGAATGAACTATTACGCCATTTGAAACATAGCTATTAATTATTTTTTGATTTTGAGTACCACAACTTTCCATTGATGTATTTTGTATATTAATCCGAGGCTGGTTGGTTTTTTCACTTTTGTTTTGTGCAAACAAAGAACAAATGTCATTGCATATTTTATCTGAAAGATGTTCCTCTTTTAACAATGAATTACTAAAAGTAAGTCTTGCCGAAATGCCGTATTCCTGCATTAACTTAAGCACCTTCCACGTTTCTGCTTCTCCAACTTCAACACGACCACCACTCCAGATACAATCCATAGGTGAGCCATATATGGAACCTATATCACACCAATCATAAAAGTATTCTCTATGCTCCCTGAAAATTGCCAGGAACACTTTATATAGTTCGTAAAATTCAAATAATCCTGGTAGGTGAAAATATGCTGTTTTACTGCTCAATGTATTTTACCTCCTAAATTTCCAACCTATAAACATAGTCATCCATATAAAATTCCATATTGTCTTCCTCTTTTTCTTTTAGTCAAACAGTGCTCCCCATGTTTTTGTTTTCATGGCTTTAAAGCACATAACAATTTTATAATAGATAACTCTTGTTAAAATATAACAATACCAATGATTAAAAGCAATATTACAACCTTTTATTTGTTCTAAACTTTTAAATTAGTTTCTTTCTCATCCACACATGAGGGCAACCTTCATCGTCACATATTTCAGCTGATTTGATATATCCGTTTTTTTCATAAAAATCAGACGCTCTTACCTGCGCCAATAACTCAACCCACTTTCCCTGATTATTAACAATTTTCTGTTCTGCTGCTTTTAGTAATTTACTTCCGTAGTTATTCCCTCTATATTCTTTTAGTACTGCTATTCGTCCAATAACATAGCTTTGCCTTACTTTGTTGTAAAACAATCTGCATGTAGCAACTGGTTTTAACTTATCAGATATTAAAATATGCGTACTTATACAATCAATATCATCAAATTCATTTTCAAATCCCTGCTCCTCCATAAAGACCTTTTTACGAATATGCTTTACACTTTCCGTGAATTTAGTAGTTTTACTAATTTCCATAATTCCTTAATCTCCTTTCAAAAAAATAAGCATTCAAAACTAAATCTTATAATGCCGAAACACCGTACCTACGATTTAGTCTTGAATGCTTTATTACCACTCATCCGGTGATGAGTGAAAGCTTTAATATAGTTCTTAAATAGATTATATTTGATTATAACTTTTATGTCAAACTTCGCGACTTTCCTGTTATATCAATTTATGTTAATAATTTTCTTCGTGTACTTCAAAGTAACTCTGAGGGTGATTACATACCGGACATACTTCCGGAGCCTTTGTTCCTACTACAATATGTCCACAGTTACGACATTCCCATACCTTAACTTCACTCTTTTCAAATACCTGCGCAGTTTCAATATTCTTAAGGAGTGCACGATATCTTTCTTCATGGTGCTTCTCAATCTCGCCTACTGCCCTGAATTTTGCTGCAAGCTCTGGGAAACCTTCTTCCTCAGCTGTTTTAGCAAAATCTTCATACATATCTGTCCACTCATAATTCTCGCCTTCTGCAGCTGCCGCCAGGTTTTCTTTTGTATCACCAATTCCTGCTAACTCCCTGAACCACATCTTTGCATGTTCTTTCTCATTATCTGCAGTCTTTAAAAATAATGCTGACATCTGCTCATAGCCTTCCTTCTTTGCCACCGATGCAAAATAAGTGTATTTATTTCTTGCCTGTGATTCTCCCGCAAATGCCTCCTGTAAATTTTTCTCTGTTTGTGTTCCTGCATATTTGTTTTCTACCATTTATTTTACCTCCGTTTTGTTTACTATTTTTTCAAAATCTGATGCCGGATGCTTACATAAAGGACATATAAAATCATCCGGTAATTCTTCTCCTACATATTCATATCCACAAATCCTACATCGCCATATTGTCTGACCATCATCTGTTTTTCCAACTGCCTGTGGCTTAGGCTTAATATTATTCTGATAGTACTCGTATGTTGCCGACGGAATATCATTTAACACTTCCATATCAGTTATCTCACCAATAAACATTGTATGTGAACCTAAATCTTCTGTTTTATTAACTGTTACAGAAATGTATGCATTTGTGCCTTCTGTAATATAATAAATACCATTTTCACCTCTTGTACACTTTCTAAATGATTCAAACTTATTTGTATCCCTTCCTGATTGAAAGCCAAAATGTTTGAATAATTCGAACTGTGCATTCTGACTTAGAACTGATACTGTAAATTTTCCTGTTCTTTCAATCATATCATGAGTGTAATTTGCTTTGTTAACACAGATGCTTAACTGATTCGGTTCCGAAGCTGCCTGAATTGCAGTGTTAATTATACATCCGTTGTCCTTTTCTGATTCCCTTGCCGTCAGTACAAATAAGCCATAACTTAGCTTATATATTGCTTTTTTATCCATGTTATTCCTCCTTTAGATTCTTTCTGCATTTTCGGCAAATACCTTTAAATGAAATATCATAATTTAGAAATTCAATTCCATGAGTGTCATGAATTCTTTCCAGCAAATTTGGTATTTCGTCCATATCCACATCTGACACATCACCACATTTTACACACCTGACGTGATAGTGATTTGTCAAAGTAAAATCAAATCTATTAGGTCCATCCAGCACTTCAACTTTTCTCAAAGTTCCTTCTTCTGCCAATATATCAAGGTTTCTATATACTGTTCCCTTTCCAATTGTAGGATATGTTTCTTTTAAAAAATCATACACTTCATTTGCTGTAACATGTCTTTTCATCTCATATACAGCATTTCGTATTAACTCTTTTTGAATAGTATTTCTTCTGGTTATCATCGCTTCTCCTTTTTAGGATTTATTCTTAATAGAGAGTGTATCCTATTATTGAATTTAAGTCAAGTAAAATAGTAATCATTCCTATTATTAAATAAAGATGCCTAAAAAGACATCTTTACACAATATAAATATTCTGTTTTTCCTAAAATGCCAAATCCTCCAGCTTAATTTTGTCTTCTTCCTTCACTTCACGAATCACTCTGCATGGATTTCCGGCAGCTACTACCATTGGTGGTATGTCCTTTGTTGCAACACTTCCTGCACCGATTACGCTTCCTTCACCTATTGTAACACCACCACAAATCACTGCGTTGGCACCTATCCACACATCTTTTCCGATAGTAATTGGTTTTGATGTGCTGATTCCGTTTGCTCTTTGTTCCGGATCAATAGAATGTCCTGCACAGGCAATGCATACACCCGGTGCTATAAAAGCGTTAGCCCCAATATGTACCGGTGATGTGTCTAAAATTACACAGTTGTAATTAATAACTGCCAGTCCATCTACAAAAATATTGAATCCGTAATCACAGTGAAATGATGGTTCTATAAATGTTAAATCAGAACATTTTCCAAGTAACTGTTTTAGAATGTCTCTACGCTTTTTGGCTTCATCCGGCCCTGTCTTATTGTATTCAAAACATAATTTCTGTGCTGTAGCTTTTAATAATTTTGGCACGCTTAAGTTGTTGCTATTGTAGCCTTGATTTTTTTGAATTATATCTTTTATCTCCATGTTTTTCCTCCAAATTAATTGTTGAATTTATCTCAGTATTTATGCTCCGAAGCTAACTTCTAACTTTGTTCATTTTTTCTCTAAAGCTATCCATAAATTCACCTAATTTTTTATTTACAATTCTCTTCAAAAATACATATCCCACTAAACAGGCTACTGCCTCTGTTATTGGAAATGCCCACCATATTAGAGAGACACCTACCTGCCCATTTCTTACAATAACAGAAAAGATTCCTGCAAGTGGTAATATGAGAACCAACTGTCTAATCAGCGAAATTATAATTGATTGGATTTCTCCATCTAATGCCTGATAAATTCCCTGATATGCCACGTTGATTCCTGCAAAAATAAAACTTATTGAAATAATTCTCATTGCACCGATAAAATATTCTCTTGATTGTCCTGCATTAAATAATGTTGCAAATGCTCCCGGGAATGTTTCTGTAATGGCAATGCCTAAAATCATTAATACACCTGTGTATATTAGACCATATTTTATGCCGTCTTTTATTCGCTTCTTACTACCCATACCGTAATCAAAAGCAATAATCGATGTGATTGCATCTCTTAGTCCAAATGCAAGGAACAGTACAAACTGTTGCACTTTGTAGAACAAGCCATATGCCGTCTGGGCTGATGGGCTAAATTTCAAAATAAGATTCATAACATAAACCATTATTGACATAAGAGCCTGTGCAATAATGGCAGGAAGTCCGATTGAATATATTTCTTTAATAATCCTACCCTTTGGTTTCATATATTTTATGCCATGATCAAATTCTTTGAGTCGAGGGTGCGGAATACTCATCACCATACATTCCGGAAATAATCTGCCCCATAGTTCTATCATCGTTAGTTTCAAAAACAGGCGGATATATATATGCCAGCAGAGAAAAAAATATGCCTAATACTATTAATAATACTATCTTATGTTTTCTGGTTTTATCTCGATTCACTTACTACTTGCTCCTTACTTATATATTATTACATTTCAATTTTCTTTTTAAATCGCCTAATCTCACATACCAATAAAAGAATCCCACTCTATCACTTTTTACACTTTTAAACAACTGACCTAAATGTTTAGGATTATCTCCATCCTGGTACAGTTCGTTTTTAAATGGACATCTGTTTATCGTATTTTTTATTAATTGCTTTTTCTCCTTTGCACTTAACTCTGTATTCCATAAGATGTTTTTTATAATTGCATCAGCCAAATAATGCAAGACTATCATGTTGAATACCTTTCCCTGCGTATTGCCAACATCAATATTATGTACTCTTTCTACGAAATACTCCACACCATTCAATCTTGCCAAATTTGAATTATGTAACAAGCTTGTACTTCTTTGTAAGTACTCATATCCAACATAATCTATATAGGTAATTTTATTCCAATATTTTAACAATTCCAGATTGTACACTAAGTCTTCTCTGTCAATAACTTGCGCATCACCTAATACACCTGACTTGTCTAAAACCGATTTGCGATATAACTTATTCCAGGCATATCCAAAGGACATTTCACAAATAGCCCTATATAAATACTCTGTCATTTCATTATGGCTATATATTTTATTGCCCCAGCTACATGTTTCTAATACCTTTCCATCTTCGGACATTTTTTCATATCCAAAAATAACAACATCCGACTTATCTTTCTCTATTACATCAACACATCTTTTCACTGTTTCTTCTTTTACGCAATCGTCGCTATCGATGTACATAATGTATTCTCCGGTAGCCACCTGATAACCTGCGTTTCTTGCTGAGGCAAGTCCACCGTTTTTTTTATGCACAACTTTTATTCTTTCATCTTCTGTTGCAAGCCTGTTACATATCTGTCCACAACTATCTGTTGCTCCATCATCAACCAATATAATTTCAAGATTTTTATAGGTCTGGTTTCGTACAGACTGTACACACTTTTCCAAATAATTTTCTACATTATATATTGGTACAACAACTGATACTTTTTCCATAATTTATTCCTTCACCTTTTTATATGAATATCCAATATTGCATTTCTTATAAACGTAATAACGCACACCTTTTTCAACTTTTGTCACTTTCTCCAACTTTAAGTTATATGCGTAGACTTTTTTCTTTACATATTCACCCTTTTTTACACTTTTTCCTGTTGTATCCACATTCGGTTTTGTAGTTGGCTGTTCATTTGTTGGTTCTTCTGCTTTTGGCGTTGTTGTTTCCGGTACTGCAGTTGTTTCCTGTGGTACCGTAGTCTGTTCTGCTGCCTGAGTCTTTGCCTGTGCCAAATTCATTCCCAATGTAATTATGCCAATTACCATTAGTGCTTTTAAATATTTTTCATAAATTCTTCCTTTCAAACTGGTTCGCTTGTTCCTATGTAAAATATTATACTATAAAATGTCTGCTTATTTTATTCTTTTTAGACAAAATCCTTTTTATTCATAATTTTTATGACAGTAAAAACTCCTGCACACCATTTCCGGTATACAGGAGTTCATTATTTAAGTAATTATATTCTTTTCACTAGTCAGTGTATTACTTGTTAGCAATAGCTGCCTGAGCCGTTACATATCATAGGCTTACTACAGCCACTCCTCTTTCTACTTTATCTTTTTATGCTACCTTTGAATAATCTAGCACCGCAATTTCCTGCATCATTTGCTTTGCTAAATTAACCATCTTTTCTAACTGTTCTGCTACTTCGTCTGTATAATATTTTTCTCCACACTGCTCACATTCTTCACAAGGAACATTTTTAATTACAATGATACTATTTTTGTAATTAACAACATGAGTTGTAGTACTTTGTTTAACTGTATCACATTTGCAAAACATACACATATCTATTTCCTCCTTGTCTTTAAATCTTTTTCAAACTTGATTGTATTTGGAAAGTATGCTGTAATAATATAAATATATTTTCCATCACTTCCAGCAACAACATGTATTATTTTATCATTTATAGTATATCCAAAAATTAAACAACTAGGATGTGGAAAATCATCTGGATAATCTTCAATTATTTCACCTTACAAAACACATTTTTTAACATCTGCTCTTGAAATGTCTCTTTCCTGCGCCCTCTCCAAACAATGTGCAGACCATCGAATAGCGTTTTCTGAAATATACTTTTTTAATTCATCTATTTGCACTTTAACACCTCTTTCCAAATAAGTCTACGACTTTTGTTCTATATTTATATTATACTTATCCGTGTGTTAAATATCATTTAAACATTTTTTTCTTTTCTCCCCCTTTTGTATACAATAGTAATGCTATATTCTGTAGCTGAAATATATAGTTCAGAAATCCACTGTTCGCCCTTGTTTTCAACTAATATATCTTTAAACTCACAATCCTCTTTGTCTACAATATATTTTTTCATTATTTTGCTATGTTCCTTTTCTTCATCAGATATGAATAGGAAAACACATCCTCCATCTTCTTCTAAGCTTCTTTCGATTCCGTAATTCAAATCTAATACATTCAATACTCTTTTTATTTCTTCTTCTACTGTTAAAGGAATATTATATGTTTTACAATCATTTAATAATTGTATATTTTGTTTTTTCGTCCAATATGTTTTTACCATCTATTTGCCTTTCTCCCTTTTTACCTGATTTCTATGCTGTACTACAACCTTTAAAATTGTTGTCGTCATAGTTATGGCAGATAGCATTAACTTGAATTTCTTATCATTCATCTATTAATTTTTTTCCCACAAAACAATGTTTGTGTATATAATATTAATCAAAATAATTCCTAGTCCTAATCCCACTATATATTCTTTCACGCAAATCTCCTTTTCAAAAAAATAAGGGACTGTAAAAAAAGACTGTCATATTAACAATGATTTTCTATCATTTTAATACGACAGTCTTTATAACTTACTTACGTCTCATTTTATGCAACTTCTTTTTCTTCATTTTTTTCAAATAACTTCTTTACACCCTGTACGGCAACAATTACACCAAGGATTAAAAGTAATACTGCAAAGATTAACTGTAATGTATTTCCAAGTGATAATCCTGTTGTAGCAAATGCTCCACTTAATTTGTAAATTGTCATTCCAAGGGCTGTAAATGTAACTGCCATCATGAAGAACATTGGTACCCATAACATCCAACCCTGACGTTTTGTTTTCTTTAAGAATACTGCACAAGCTACTAAAGCAAGTACTGATAACAACTGGTTTGCTGAACCAAATAATGGCCAAATTTCTGCATAACCAACTTTTGCAAGTAAGAATGCAAGAACTAATGTAATAACTGTAGCAAAATACTTATTTGTTACTACCTTCTGGAATGGTGTCATATTATCATAAGTTACTCCTTCATCTAAGAAGAATTCCTGGAATGAAAGACGACCAATTCTTGCAACTGAGTCAAGTGATGTTAAAGCAAAAGCTGAAACAGCAAGGTTAATTAATGTAAATACTAAATTATGTGGTAAACCAACTGCTGATAAGAAGTTTGCAATTGCACCTGCAAAAATCTGTGGCTGTGTTGTTAAGCCCTGTGCTGCTGCTTCTCCTTTTGCAAATGAAGCAACTGCGATTAATGCGATTACACCAAGCATACTTTCCATAAGCATTGCACCAAATGATACAGGTAACATATTCTTTTCATTTTTAATTTGCTTTGAAGCTGTTCCTGATGAAACAAGTGAATGGAAACCTGATACGGCACCACATGCTATTGTTACAAATAAAATTGGGAACATATACTGTCCATCTACGTTGAAACTTGTAAATGCCTGTAAGTTACATGAAGGATTTGAAACAAATATACCTACAACTGCACCTACAATCATAAAAATTAATAAATAACTGTTTAAATAATCTCTAGGCTGCAATAATGCCCATACAGGAACTACACTGGCAATAAATATATAAGCGAATATAAAAAGATGCCATGTTTCTCTTGTTAAATAAACAGGGAAGTTTAAACCAATTACAACTGCTGCTACTAACATTGCAATTGCTATTACTGTATTTACCCATTTATTTAATTTTGCATATTTTAAAATCATTCCAAGTGCTACTGCTTCAAAAATAAATAAAATTGAAGTCATTGCTACTGCACCATTTGCTGAGATTTTTTCTACTGCCTGTCCTGCAACTTCAGGTACTGTAAATCCGTTAAATGTTCCGGCTACAACATCTGCAAATGCTGCAACTACTAAAATACAAAATAACCAACAGAAAAGTAAGAATAATTTCTTTCCTAATTTTCCAATATATTCTTCAATTATGTAACCAATTGTACGACCTTTGTTCTTAACTGATGCATACATTGATGCAAAATCTTGAACAGCTCCGAAGAACACACCACCTACAAGCAACCATAATAAAACAGGAAGCCAGCCAAAAACTGCTGCCTGAATAGGTCCATTAATAGGACCCGCACCTGCTATTGATGCAAACTGATGTCCAAATACTACATTTGTATCAGCCGGTACATAATCAACTCCATCCTGTAATTCATATGCCGGAGTTTTTGCATTAGGGTCAATGCCCCATTTGTTTTGAAGATAACGACCATAAAGAAGATACGCTCCTCCAAGTACTACAATCGCAATTACCATCATTAAGATTCCATTCATTTGTATTACCTCTCTTTTGTTATTATTTAGATAGTTTATTCTTTTATTACAAAAGAAAAAGCCTTCATTGTCTTACGACAACAAAGGCGAAAATATCAATTTCGTGGTACCACTTTGTTTGAAATAATTATTACTAATTAAAACCACTCATCACTGTCACATCCAACAGCTTCTTCTGTAACGTGAAGACTACGTCTCTGCCTACTCACTATAAAAAGTTTTGGGAGAGATGCTCCAGGGTGATGTTACAACAATTCTTTTCTTCCGATTCTCAGCTACCTCGGTTCTCTGTAATCAAGACACTTTATTGTAATGTATCCCTTTCTACGCAACTAACTATTACTTTTTACAAGCTCTGTTTTATCACTTATTATTAAATCATGCAACAATAAATTTATTATTTTTCTACAATTTAATTATTTAAACTATGTCCAAATTATTTGTATAATTATATTAAGCATTATTTTAATAATTTTAATATTTCAGCTGTTTTTCTTATATTTTTTTCGTCTGTTCTATAAATTTCATATTCACTTAACCCGGGAATTCCCATATTAACATCATCATTTCGATATTCCATTTTGCTGTTTTCTACAACCTTACCTGTCATATGAAAGCTTTTTGCCCCGGTTATTTTAGCTATTTCCTTAATATTATCTGAATTTACACCTGCACCAACTAAAATCTCTATATCACTTGATCTTTCAACTAGTTTTTTAATTAACTTTACACCTTCAATACAACTATTTTTTTGTCCTGAAGTCAATATTGTATCTACACCTAATTTTCTAGCGGTCTCAAATGCTTCAAATGGATTTTTGCACATATCATATGCTCTATGAAGAGTAACTCTGCATCCTGTTGCCATATTCATAATTTCCTTCATATATGCCTCATTCAAACTTCCATCAGGATTAAGACAACCTATAACAATGGCATTTGCTCCTTCTCTTGCAAATTTTTCACTTTGTCTGCACATTATCTCAAATTCTGATTCTGTATAGCAAAAATCTCCAAATCTTGGTCTTATCATAACATTTATTGGAATTTGAATTTTATTTCTTATTATTTTAAATAACTCTAAATCAGGCGTTGTTCCTCCTATAATAATATTTGAACATAATTCAATTCTAGTTGCCCCTCCATTAGTTGCCGCAATAGCTGATTCTACAGAATCCACGCATACTTCTAACACATAGTGATTCATTCTTTTTTCCTCTTTTTATAATATATTTATTTTTATTCATGACTATTATTAAAAACAGTTATCAAAACGGAACAATTTTTGTATTCCTTAAGTTTTACATCTTCGTCAATATATCTATTATACATAAAAGACAGCATATACACTATGCGTATTTAAATAATTACGCTTCTTAATGTTTATCCTAATTTCTTCCCTATTATTCGATATAAACTATATTATCTTACAATACCCTGATAACAACAAACGCCAAGAGTAAAACCTACTTTTTCTGTAGATTACTTCTTGGCGTTTTTTATTGTTATTAAATTGTCTTTCCCAGGTCTGACCTAATTAGTTTAACATAAAGATTTTTTTATTCATAAAACTGTAACTGCTAAAATTTTTTTATTTTCACAGTGGGAATGTGAAAATAATAGTTTTACAAAATGCACTTCCCGACATAATGTCGCAAAGTTAAAGTTTGTTCTGCTAAACTTTTTGTTTGTTATTAAATCTTTATGGTTATATTTTACTCTATTAATATCGCAATGTCGAATTCTAGGATGGTCTATTTTTGTAGAAAAATACATCTACTATGGTTTATTTTTTAGAAATAATAAAAAAAATGGTTGGGACACTAGGTCCCAACCTGATAATAACCTTTCCAAATATACATATGCAAAATGTAGTAACTCATTAGTATTTCTATACTTTAATAAAAACTACTCATCATTTTCCTGTTGTTGCAAATAAAACATTGTTTTCTGATTTTCAATCTCTGCTCTTAATTCTTCCTCTGTTGGTAAGTATAACTTATATTTTGATGCAAAAAGCTGTTCATTACCATGAAGAATAGAATACTTTGCAATATCCTCATCTGTATCAGAACAGAGTACAATTCCAATTGTAGGATTGTCTCCTTCACTACGTTTAAGTTCGTCATACATCCGAATATACATATCCATCTGACCTACATCCTGATGTGTAATTTTCTGCGTTTTCAAATCTATTAGTACAAAACATTTGAGAATATAGTTATAGAAAACAAGATCAATGTAATAATCCTGCTTTTCTGTATGAATATGTTGCTGTCTTGCCACAAAAGCATACCCTTTCCCTAATTCCATCAAAAACTTCTGTAAATTAGACAAAATGCTATTTTCTAAATCACTTTCAGTAAAATCTGTATTTGAAGCCATACCTAAAAATTCTGCAATAACCGGATTTTTTATAAATTCTAACTTATCATTCTGATATTCCTTGGTTAGTTCATTCATTTCATTTTCTACAAGATCCTTCTTTTGAGTCTGAAGCATACGGTAATAGTACTGTGAAGAAACATTACGTTGTAATGTTCTAACACTCCATGCTTGTTGAAGCGCTTCTTTCTCATACCATTCACGTGCCTTTTCATCTTTTACTTGTAATAAAATGCGATAATGTGTCCATGATAATATCGGTTGAGATTTTCCACTCGCTGAGTGGAAAATCTCTGGATAAGTTTTATAAAATGAATAAAAATTGTATAGATTTGTTTTTGTAAAACCTTTTCCATACTCTGTTGATAATTCCTTAGATAATTTCTTTATTATCTTTGTTCCATACTCTGCCCGCTTTTCACCATGCAATTCCTCACTGGCGATTCGATAGCCCATCATCCAATTTCTCTGCACAAGAGTCATATTAACTGCCTGATGTGCAGCTTTCTGTGAGGATTCAATAATCTGTCGCATGTCTTTTAATATATCATCTGTCTCAATAAAATTATCCATAATACTATTTTGACCAGTGTTTATTAGTTTATTCTCCATATGTATTATTCTCCTTTACCACTTCTTGATACTGAATTTTTTCTGCAATAGTGCCTTAACCATTTTATCTCTATCCTTTTTTTGCTACAAAAGTAACTACACTTGTTTTCAATTCACATATTCCACTATCTCTCGGAATATCATATTGCTGATCCACCACAGTAGATTTTAATACTGTCCATTCACTAAAAGCTTTTTCAAAAATCCTTTGCATTTCTTCTGTAGGTAAGCATACTTCAAATTGTGGAAGTATTTCATTTCCTGTTTTCTTGTCAAACTCTTTTATATTAGAATTTACAACTAAACATACAATGCCATTTTTGCGGATGCCATGTTCTATTTCTCGCAATTTATTAACAAAGGTTTCTTTTGAATCTACGTGTTCCAA
>OBKI01000702.1_pt1 | contig 19631 bp, 18 predicted proteins | sample 1519731 | NCBI WGS metagenome assembly OBKI01 (sample SAMN00265070, study PRJEB22529) | human gut metagenome
AATGTCACCAAAAGATGAATACAAAAAACTGCTAGATACTCTCGGACTTCAACCAATTCCACTCAACGAAGTCTGTTTGAAGCCGGCATTACTGAAACGTAAATAAAAACAGTCTTTAGGTCAGGCGGCTATCCATAATCCCTTCGAGGTAGAGGTTGCAATTAATTCTTCAAATAAAACAACCGCTGCCTGTTTGCCATGCTCAAAAATAGAGTATATTCAACAGTTTTTCTGTAATTATACACCATTTTAAGACTCTTAAGTGCCTTATTTAAGAACTTTTATAAATCAAGTAGTACTTACCTTGCGTTTAGTTTTTCATTTAAGCTACGGAATTTTTTAAGATTTTATAAAAAAACATCTATAAAAAGTTATTCATAACAATACTTTTTATAGATGTAAATAAACAATCCTGAATTATATTTTCTATCTAAACGGCAACTTTCATCTCCAAACTCTCTCACCTTTTCAAATCCTTCTCCTCCAATTTCCCAACTTTTCAACTCACTATTCTTCTTTATAATTTCTCCATACAGCCGTTCACGAAATTCTTTAGTTACTGGATAGCATACCTCTGTATATTCCCTTTTCACATTTTGGGTAACAATAATTTTAATATGTTTATTTGCAGATATACATTTTTAATAGCTTGGTTATTAGCCATGCTCGGTTCGATTTTGCTTTGCTTCCTCTCACTGACGGCTGTCGCCATATAAGACCGAAAAGGAAGAAACTCCCATAAATCCATAAATGCATTTCCACCTTCCACAACGCCGATTCATTTGCAATATGTGTAATCGTAGTTGTTTTCGGTACACATTTGTGTCTTTCGATTTATTTTATCTTTGTATTATTTATATTTTTTGTGTCGATATGATTTTATGGAGCCAAAATGGAGCCAGTAGGACTTCCCTAACATCCACCTACTTCCATTTCTCATACACTATCCACACAACATTTATTCCTGCAATAATCTCTTAAAATTCGAATATACAATTTCAATTAAATCTGGTTCGTTAATTGCCCGGGCAATTATTTGGTATTCTTTTAATAATAATTGTGGTATATATCTTCTCCCATCTACTCTAGAATACGGTCCATCACTTTCAATCAAAATCTTATCCTTTGGAATGGCTCTTACTACTTCCATATTCTGTAACATATTCGCATTAACAGAAAAATAACATCCCAATTTGATAAAATCTTTTTGAATCCTTGTTGAACCAGTATACCAATGTATAATGCATCTTTGTGGCTTATATTTACTAATTATGTGTAAAGCTTCCTCTTCTGCTCCTCGTATGTGAATAGACATCAACTTATTATATTTTGAACATATTGACATTATCTCATCAAAAAAAATGATTTGCTCTTCTTTTTGAATTCCCTTATTCTGTGTAAAATCAAGTCCTATTTCACCCACATAGTTAGTTTGTTTTAGTAAATACTTAAAATCCGTCATATCCCTCATAGTTAAATCACTATTTAACGGATGAAAGCCTATTGCAAACTTAACATATTTACTATTTGAAAATAACTCTTGACAGCTCAAAAACACTCCAGGCGAATTGGTCATGCACAAAGTGTACTGTCTTTCCTTTTCCAAATATTGAAATATGTCATTATAATTCTTATACATATCCAAATGAAAATGTGAATCAATTAATCCATACATATTATTCCTCTAGCATTCTCTTTATTTCATCATCAGCAGAAAAAAGCCTCTCCAAATCATCCATTGTAGCCTTATATAATCTTAGAAATTTATCTACTTCATTATTTGATAAATGCCCTGCTACTCTTATCTTATTCTTAATATCAATATCACTCATATTCTTATACTTGTATACCGCTGAAATTACCGCTCTCAAATCACTAGCCTTCTCTGATTCACCATATTGACTCAAAAAATCTTTAGTTTCAGCAGTAAATGAATATTTATAGTCTTTAGTATCTATCAAGGAACTTTTTCTAATCAAGCACGGATAGCAATAACCACAATTTATTGGATATTCATTATTTCCTTTTTTATTATATCGAGCAAGGCATGGATGAGAGCAAGATATTGTATCTTTATAATGAGCTGAAAATGCCTCTGTGTCTTTTACTAAATTTACAATTTCTTTCTTAGTTGAATACGCAAAAAAGTTATTAATCGGATTATTTATTCCTACACATTTCAAGATCTCCATAAAACTATTTAAGAAATATGGGTGTGTTGTTCTTGTACTACATGTACCTTTTCTACTTTCTGTAAGAGGTATATTAAGCCCTATAAATCCATTCTCTGGAATGTAAATTGGTACATCTTCTCCCAAAATTCCAGCTATTGATAATGCTGCACATAGGAAGAGCAACGATCTTCCTCTTGAAGTATTTTCTGTTCCTGTCAAAACTTCACCACTTATTTTTTTAGGGGCACGTGAGTTTGCCGAAAAACTAACGAATTTAACTATCTGTTCAGCATAAATATTTTGAAAAGTATCAACAAAATACTGCTGTTTTTTTCTTAATTTGGGGTATTCATTATGTCCTACTAAGCATGGTGAATTACCATCTTCTAATAATTTGATTGCACCACAATATGAATCCAATCCACCAGAAAACAGGCTAACACAATTGCATTTTTCCAATTCTAAATGTACTCTATTGGGATTTTCTCTTTTACTATACTGCTTATTACTCTTTCTAAAATTAACATCCCAATTATCACCTGTTAAAAAAGTAAGCATCTTATTCCATTTTTCTTTTGTTTTCTCCCACTGTTCAATTTTAATAACAGGTATACTCACACTGATATCTCTAGTCCAGCAATCGCAAAATTTACGTCTATCAATTCTTTTGTCTAAAGCAAATATACTGATTCCAATAACAAATATATCTTCATAGATTTCTGGTATAAAAAGTCGGTCCATTCTGTACCATGTATTAGTTATATTCGTAAAAATAGTACTATACCCTTCTCTAGTCAATGAAAAAATATATGAATCAGCCCACTCCTCACTCGGAAGCTCATCATGTTCTTTATCAATCCAAAAATTCATTTACTCTGCCTCCTCATAAAATAATTCAAATACTTGATAAGCATCTTTCAATGCATCTTTTACTAATTCTGTGGCTCTTAAATTTGAAAAATCAACAACTTTTAAGTCATCAAAACTTAACTTCTCATGTAGCTCATTAGAAATATATTTATTCATTTCTGACAACAATTTTTTTGTTTCAGCCGGACTTTTTTTCATGCGAATTTTTTCTTCATATCGAAAGGCAAAACTCAGTTTAACATATTCTATAATCATTTCTTTTAATAATTGTTCACATGAAACATCTTTCAATTCTTCCATATCCGTAATCTGTAGTTCTTTAAGTGCTGACGCTATTGCCTCAGCAGAAAGATAATCTTCTGTCGTACTGCCGCAATTTGTGAAATCCTGAAGTAATTCGTTCAAAATAGTTTCAGAATCTTTTCCTATAAGATCCTTTCTACCCAAATCAAACAATGCTTGATTTAATCCACTATTGGTCACTGCATTGGCAAACAATAAAACTTTTGCACTTGCTTTTGTAAAATTGTTTGTCGATTCCATATCATGCTTCATAGCTGTGGCAAATCTGCTTGCAGCTTTCATTTTCGATTCACTATCTCCATGATTGATATATGAAGTAACTGCTCTTTTAGCTTGAGACCAATGTATTGTTTTTGGAGCTATATATCCTTTTGAAGTTCCCATATTATTTTTTCACATCCTTTATCTTATTTACTGTTCTTTGAGTAATTCTTTTATCCACAAGCAGTTTTTGTAATAAATCATCCACCATTTCTTGTTCTACACTATACATAGATTTTAAAGAAACCATATCTCCTGCCTGCATCTTGCTATCATCTTTCTTAATATTTTCTATTATATCACTTCTATAATCATTAATTTCTTTGAATAGTAAAGCATAAAAATACGACTCAACATTTCCATTTTGAATTCTTTTTAAAATGATTGTCATAACATCATCCAAATCCGTAGAATTCATCTGCTTCATATCTTCAACCACTCTCGGTGCCAATGCTGGAGATATATTAGAAATCCTATCCAACATCATTTTACTTGCTTCGCTTATATTTGACTCAAGATCTTCCTTTGGGTTCAATATTTCTCTTGTGAGATAAAAATACCTGTCTAGATTTTCTTTTTCCAACTCTATAGGTGGACAATTAATCCATGCCTTAATCCTAGGCCTGTACCATTTCTGGTATGTTGCATTTGGCTCTGGTTCATCTACCCCCTGCCTCATTAACTTATATTGTTCATTTCCCGAATCTGTTTCCTTATTAAAATTTGAATTCCATACATTTAATTGATTAAATAACTCCGAATTAAGCTTGTGTAATATGAGTAATTTAGCCATAATTGCCATATCCAGTTCTTCATCACCGTAATATATCTTTGACAAATTCCTTTTTGTAATAAAGGTGTTCAGAAATCTTTTAACTTGTCTTGGATTCCCATTAAGAGTAATCGATGCTATCTTTCTAATCTTTAGAATTACATCCATTACCTCTTTGTACTCTTCATTCTTTTCAGATAAAATGCAGTCATCTATGTTACCACATAAATCTTCTATTTGCTCTACGTCAATCACATCAGAAGCTACCATAAGCTTGTTGCCTGAAATTTGTGATACAAGATTCTCAAACTTTTGGGGATCCATATATTTTTGTAACACTAATAGTAATAGATAATTTTGAACATCCTTTGATGATAATTCAGGTATCTGAATAGGAATTTGTATCATTTTTTCGATATATTCCCTATCTAACTCAACATTAAATCCATCAATTTTAGGATATTTCTTTTTAATAGCGTATTGAATCACATTCTCATCTGCTGCTATAATGAAAGTCGTCTTTTTAACAGAAAGAAATAACTTTATCACTTCCAGAGTTTCTATAATTCTTTCTGGTTGACAACGATCCAAATCATCAATCAAAACTACTACCCTTTTTATTTCATCTGAGTCAAGTGTTTTTTCAAATTCGTTTCTAAAATTTCTCACATTGTTAACAACACTGTCATTTACATCCTCATCATCTTTCAAATAATTGTCCTTAATTCCTTTTATGGAATCAGAAACACTTTTTATTGTTGTTTCAATCTCTTTTGAGTCACTCGGTAAATTAAGCACTAATGGTAATGGATTACCTGTAATCAGGCTAGCAATTGCAGGAGCTGCTGTGGATACAACTTTTGTTCCAACTTTCAAAAAATCAATTTTCTTGATAAGGCTGGCTAACGACCCTTTTATTTTTTTAGGTATTTTTTCATTTTCTTTAAGTTCTCGAAGCAAAGCCTCCATAATAGCTGCTTTTGCATCCTCATAATTTTCAAACATCCATGCGTTTATGGTGACACATATAATTCCATCTTTCCCTTCATATGAACTATTTATCAGATTAAGTAAAGTTGATTTACCCGCACCCCATAAGCCAAATACACCTACTGTAAGCGGCTCCACGTCCGTATTAATTGCCGTTTCCGATATAATATCAGCATATGGCTTATAAAAAAGCATATCAATTTTAGAAGCATTATCTGTCCACATACAATCACCTCAACCATGTACTTTTCAATCATTTACACATCTTTTTTCTGATTTTCACTTACTCCAATACACTAAAACACTCTGTATATCACGCATTATTAATTCTTCAAATGATATTATCTTGTTATCACACATCTTTATCAATCTATCAGTATCCTTCAATGAAACTACCGATACTTTTTCTGGTGCTTTTTCCAAAGTTTCCTTATGTTTTTCGAGCATATCTCTTATCGTCCTTTTAACTTCTTTAAAAACTACCAATGTAACATTATTATCCATAATAATCTCTTTAACCTTATCCACAGAAAAATCATTCACATCTCTTTCAGTAATTAATCCACACCCTGTTGTTGTTGCCAAATATCTTTTAACATTAGCACTTGTAGATTTTCCTGTCGTTAATCTAAATCTGTCTTTCAATGTAGTTTGACACTCTATATTAATTACTTGATCAGGTGCGTTTTCAATTGCTGCCAAATTCGGAATAACAAAATCCATAACAGTTCCACCTGTATCCTTCTGTTTTTGTGTTTCATATGGTATTTCACATACTTCAAAAATCTTTTCCAAATGATTCTGTAATGAATCTCCCACTCTAGTTTTCGCTGACTGCTTCTGTGAAAAAGATATGTGATCAATAACAGGTGCAGTTATTTCAAATATTTCGCATATAAACTCTGCCTCTTTATATGATTTTTTACTACACTTTTGATAGATTTCAAGCATTCGTCTTATGAAATTCGATGTGTCTGGATAACTTTCATCCTCTTTTTCAAAAATATTCTGATAATAATACGGAATAACCTCTGCAATAATCCTTGCACTTCTGTCATTATAAATCGAAGTTTCTGCTATTAACAATTTTTTTAATGTTCCATCTATATCTTTAAGAATATTTTCTCTAGTTAATTGTAAACCTGTTTCTTTTTCATACTTTTCAAAAGCCGCATTTGCCATTTCTTTAGTTGCTCCAAGATAATTATCTCTCACCTTTTTCATATATCCCTTTTGACCTTGTATTTCATCTTTTATTGCCATGTTTTTTCTCCTTTTTCTGTATTATAGCAAAACGAGCAACCTAAATTATATTCAGGTTGCTCAAACTCTTATTCAAGTACTCTCATTATTTCTGTTGCTACCGCTTTTGCTAATAATGGTGGCACAGCATTACCTACCTGAGAATACTGAGGTACTTCTACGCGTCTACGCAATCCGCCTGTTGTTCTTTTTCCTAAAAACTCAAAACTATCATCAAATGACTGCATTCTAGCCAATTCTCTTACCGTAAATGTTCTTGGTTCAAATGGGGAAATATAATCATCTGCAATAGTCATGACAGTTGCTGATGGTCTGTTTCTATTTAATCTTGTTCTAATATTCTTTTTTGTAAGTAAAATGTCCGCATTATCTCTACTTACATTTCCAGCTCTAAATAACGCAACAACCTGCTCTGCCTCAATTCCCATTCTTTCAACACAATGAGCAACTAATGCTGGTGAATTAGCAATGTCAATGCCTTCTGTCATAACACGCTGTTTTAGTCCTGCACCATCTTCACCTTCTCTAAATAAAGCAAATCTTTCAGAAATAATTTGCTGATGCGCAGATACCTCATTATTATGTATTACTCCATTACTATTGATTGTGTTTCCATTAACATCCGGTGTACGACCTTCTCTTGAAGCAATTTGGAAATCTGTGTCTATGTTATGCACTTGATTACGAATATCTTCATTTCTGATCAAATCACTTATTGCATCTGTAATTGTTAATGCTGTATCGTCATTATGTGTTGGCTCCGGATATACCGGTGGTACCATATCATTTCTATAAGCCATAACAATTACTCTATTTCTTCTCTGTGGCACCCCATAGTGAGCCGCATTTAATATCCTAGGTTCCAAAGTATGATATCCTATTAATTGAAATTCGTGCATTAATATATTAGGAACTATTTCGCCATCAGGATATTGATAACCTGTCACTCCTTCAAATCCATAGAATTTTGTATCCATAAATCCTGTAACATTTTCTAAAACCACATATCTAGGGCGCACTTCATTAATTACCCTTAAATATTCTCTAAAAAGCATATTTCTTGGATCATTAGGATCTCTACGTCCTGCCCTACTAAATCCCTGACATGGAGGTCCTCCAAAAACTGCATCTATCTCAGGAACATCCTGATTTCTGAATATTTCCAAATTTGCTATTTTCTCGTTAATTAAATTTCCTGTCAACTCTCTTATATCACCACGATGGAAATATGTATTTACACCCTGATGCAACCCTAACTGCTCATGTCTATTCATATATGTTCTTTGAACATCTGGATTTATATCACTTGAGAAAAGGATGTGAAAACCTGCTTGAATAAGCCCCTCACTCATTCCACCAGCACCACAAAATAAATCTATTGCATTTGGCATTTTTATTCTCCTCCTTTTCCTAAATTTTATCATTTACCTTCAAAAATGTCCAGGTTTTTGTGTTAATTCAATTTTAGAACATATGTTCTGTTTTGTCAATTTGTTTTATTTGTTTTCTAAAAAATATCTGCTTAATTTTATCATATATTTTTTCTAAATTCTACAGAACAATTGTACTCTCTTAATTTCAACCATTTATTTCTCCACCTTTCTACTAATTACTCTCGAACTCGTCTGTGCCTTTATTGACACACCATTCCATCTATAATCATATAACTCCACATCTTCCGGAGTAACCGACAAATAATCTCCATTCATACCTTGAATCCTTATTTCATTATCATCAATTTCCACATCAACATACAATACCTGTTTATATAGTAGCATTCCGTGTAAATAACCATATTTATCTTTTAATTTATCTGAACCCGCAATCTGTTTTCCACACCACACATATGTTGCTGAATTTACAGTATAATACGGAATATCATCAACAACCACAAATTCATCTCCGTGATCATGTCCATTCATACATAGCAATACATCTTTTCCTTGAAAGAGCATTCTTATTTCCTCACGATTGTAAATTCCTCTATCCCTGTGATTATTTACAAGGCTATGATGTGAAAATATAATATATTTCTTACCATCACTTAATTCTCTTTCAAGCCATTCTTTTTCCTCTTTTGGAATAATTGGATAAAGTGCGTCGCCTTCCTTATAGTTCCGTTTATAATAAGATTTTTCCTGTCCTTCTTTTCTAATATAGCAGGAATTTAAAACAATAAATTTAACATCTTTATATGAAAATGAATAATACGGTGATGGCATTGCCAAGAAATCTATAACTCTATCTAAACAACAAGCATCTGTTTCATGATTTCCTATGGTATGATACATCGTAATCCCAGTTTTTCTAAACTTTTTAAGGACTATTTCTTTATTATCTTCAATCGGACTACACAAATCTCCTAACGAAATGACAAAATTCGGTTGTACTTCCTTAATATGTTCTGTTAACTCCGCCACTCTTTTTTCTCCGTCAGATACCTCATCATAATGAAGATCTCCAAACGCTGTAAATCTAACCATACTATTCCTCCAAGATCAAAGCAAATATCAAGAATTATTTGCATCTAAATATTCTTATATATATAATGTGTAAAATGTAGTATTGTTTATAAAATCATCGACCATCAAAAATGACTTTGCAACATCATTCAACTCTAGAACCAATTGATAAAATGCTACTTCTCCAGCCCCAATACGATATGGTCTAATGTTTCTTCTTTCCTTCATCCATTCTTCTATAACTGGAACATTTTCAGGATACACATATTTCAATGTTTTCCTATCGAAAACGGCTCCTACGGAATCAGGGTATGAATACATTGCCGCCTCAAAATCACCAGTTTCTATTGCTTCATCATCGTATTCAGCATAAAACTCAGAATCAACCATAATAGATGCCCATGGAAATAGTTCTCTAAACACCTGTATATATGGTTTCAAACCAAATCCCAAAAAAGAACGATTAAAAATTTGTTTTTGTATACCCTCTTTGTCAATTATTCTTAATTTGAAATCACCTCTGCCAGATGATTTATTAATCCACTCTTCAACATTTAATACAACTTTGTTTCCATTAAGTATCTCTTTCATCCACGATTTTGCAAATAAAAAGGTATTGAACTTCTTCTCATATTCAGTTATATTGTCCGCCAATTCATACAGTTTTGGTTTCGCTGTTTCCAAAAGATTAGAAAATGGTATCTCTATTTTCCAGTTTTTTGAAGTCACTGTAGCAGTTTTAGGATTAACTACATTCCAGTAACATGTATCATTCGTTGGATTATACAAAACAATTATTACAGGTAATGAGTGGTTCACCCAATAGTCATAATGTTTTCTTTCACCTCTATAAATAATACCATTGCTTGTTGTTTCATTAAAAAAAGAGTTCCCTGATTTAATTTGAACAGCAATTAACTTCCCTGTCGCATACCCATTTTCAATTGTTTCTATTTGAGCATCTACTCCATAATCATCAGTTGGTTGTTCTCTAAAAATTAATCCCATTTGATTAATGATTTTTTCAGTAGTAGAAACACCTATTCTCTCAACAGACATTCTTTACTCCTCCTACATCCTCTTGTAATAGTCAACACGCCCTAATATTTCAAGTCCAAACTTTTTATCACCTCATCATATCAAAAAAGTTCCTCTATTTCTACTTATCAGTACATATATTTTTATTTTTTACCTAAACGGCAACTTTTCATCTCCAGACTCTCTCATCTTTTCAAATGCTTCTCCATCAATTTCCCGACTTTTCAACTCACTATTCTTCTTTATAATTTCTCCATACAGCTGTTCACGAAATTCTTTAGTTACCGGATAGCACATCTCTGTATATTCCTTTTTTCCATCTTTACTCTCTGTTGCTCTTGTTGGCATTGCAACAAAACTTCCTTTTTCGCTTGCGATTACTCTTACTCCATCTACAACGAAACATTTATCAATGTATATCTTACCAATACTTTCTATCCTGTCGTTAAAATTGCAAGGATACATTGCAACCGAAACACCTACTTTATCTTTACCTGATGTAATGTTAACTTCTTTGGCATTGCTTTTGTATGCCTTAATAATATTGTCATATAACTCTTTTCTAAATTCCGCTGTTGTAGGGTAAAAATAATTTTTGTAAATTGCGTTTCCCTGTTCGTCAGTTTTATTTGTTTTGTACCCTGGCATTGCTACAAACATTTCTCCATTTTTTGCTTCTTTAACTGTAATATCTGTCACTTTAAGACTTTCTTCAAAAACTATTGATACAAATGCCTTTGTGCTCCAATCTTTATTTTCTAATTTGTTAACTTTAATACTATAATTCATCTTTTTAACTCCTTCCGATTTTTCTGTTTTATTGCTCTAATTGAGTTACCTATATTTATACTAAATTAAAAGTTCTTGTTTTAAGAGTTAGCCACACTATACGCCACCTACTTACCCGGTCTACATATCATCACCAATCCACCATTATGATAATTTCCCAAGCACACTCCATGAGCTTCATCCACAGCTTCAACCATCTTTCCATTGCCCACATAAATTCCAACATGGCTGATGTTCTTATACCTTCCATTGGTTGTATAACTGTAGAAAATCAAATCTCCCGGCTGTAGATTTTCTTCTTTCACTGTCTTATCTTTTAGTCCCTCTGCTTCTGCAGCCGCAGTTGTTCCACCACCAAATGCTATGTCAACACCTGCTGACTTCCACGCATAGTATGCCAATGAACTACAGTCAAATGCTTTTCCACTGTTTCTTAACGACTGACTGTAAGGATATCCTACTTTTGACAAAGCAAATGAAGCAACAGCCTTTTGTGTTGGATTAGAAATCTTGTCTATTATGTTGCTTATTTCCTGCGAAGTAAGACTTCCCTGTAATCCACTTATCTGACTTCCACCAGAAGGATTGTTTGTTATGTAAGCACCCATTAATTGATTTAGTGTTGCTGTTCTGACCTGATCAAACTGATACTCTGTTGCCATTTCTGTATATGTTTTTAGTGTAATTCTCACCTCTAAGTACTTTATCTTCTTTTTGCCTTTTTTCTCTGTTACATTCTCCGTGGTGTATTTACACATATCATCAAACACTGACTTCAAATTTTGCTTGTTCGTTTCACTCATTTTTGTTGCGGTATTTTCATATCCGTACTTAACCATGTATACACTCATAATATCGTAATAATTGGATGGTTCACTATTCATTCCTTCATAATCCACATACACTTTTCTTCCCTTGTCAGCGTCCTTGTGTTCATCAATCAAAGTCTGCACTTCCTGATTAAATTCTGAAGCATACTGTGTTGTCACTGACTGTATTGTATCTCCGCTTTCCAATGGTGGAAGAAACAATGCAAATGGTGAATTATACAGAACTGCAATCACGGCAAATACAATTCCGGTTGCAGCTATTACAATTATTAAAATGGGTGTAACCAATGGTGCCAAAAGTGATACTGCTCTTTTAATCATAAAAGTCATTTTGGTTCTTACCATACTCCCTACAAGTTTAAAAAGACTGTCATTCTGCTCTTCATTCGTTTTCAGCTTGTCCATAAAAAATTTTATCATTCTACTTCTTTGTTCTGCCTTGTAAAACGTATTATCAATCTTCCTTCCTGCCACTTCGCCTGCAGCCATTCCTATCAAAGTTCCTTCCGGTCCTGCCATCGAACCTGCCACTGCCGTTCCAGCCTTGGTTGCAATCTTTGTACTTTCCTTTGCCACTTTCCTGCCGTTATCTTTAGCCATCTTTTTTGATATTTTCTTTACCGCCTTTCTGCCTGACTTTTTTGCTAATTGTTTACCTTTATTAACCGCTCTCTTTCTTAACCTGCTTCCTACGACTTCTTTTTGAAGTTTTGAAACTTTTGCTTTCTTTCTAATTTGATTACCTTCATTTACAATGCTCTTTAGAGGCTTCATTGCCATTCTTGTGACTTCAAAAGTTTCCTCAATATTTTCACCGCCTTCAATGTTATCCAAGATTTTTAATTCAGCCACTTTTCTCATTGCTCTTGCATTATTCTTTGTCCTTGTAGACATTACTTTGTTATCTATTTTTACATCTCGCTTTCTATGGATCTTCCCATCTTGCTTCTTGTGTATTTTTGTTTCAACTTCTTTTTCTTTATCTATTTTCATGTTGTCCTCCTTGATTTTTGAGTAAAAAAATACGCCAAGGTTAACTTTTACGTTAACTTGGCGTTTTATTGTATTTTTATCAGATCTTCTAATTAAGATTTCAAATCTTATTCAACATCCTTTGTGGGTTCATGCCATTCCACAATATTTTCCATTTGATTTGTTAACCACTTGATGCATGCTTTCTTTATTAAATCCTTTTCTTCTAGCCCTTTTAATCCCTCAATAATCGATTTAATTGTATTTGCATCTTCCAGATAACTTTTACGTGTAGTATTATTGGGATACAAAGAGATAAGGCACTCTCGAAAATCGTCTATTTCTTCAGGCGAAGCTTTGTTCAATGCTTTTACCCATAGTTCTGATGGAGCCTTTGAAAATACAGATATATCCTGAGTACAATGATTATTGGTTGGATTTATATAATTATCTAACTTATTAATCCAATCATCATCTTTTAAAATATCACTAACATTTTCTCTGCTTACAATATTAGCATGATTTCTTATTGCATAATTAATTTCATTTATAATTGTAGTTACCTTTTCCTTAAAATCTTTGTTTTCAAAATATATTATATTAAAATCAATTTCACCTACTACACCCATTTTTGAAATGTTTGTAACCATAAACTTTTTCGCACAATTCATATATTTCTCATCAAATCCTAAGTCAAGCAGTCTTTGAATTATCACAATTATCTTACCATAATAGGATAGTGGATATTTATTATCTTCTATATTTTTTAAAATTTTATCCAATTGTTCTTCGCACCAAGCTTGCTTATGCAAATAGTATCTCTGATATAATAAGAAATATGGATCATTTCCAGATATTTTTGCTTGCAATTCTTTTTGAAATTTCAAAACATCTCTCTCATAATTACTATACTCATAATTTCCAAACTCAATATATTGCTTTATACTTTGAAAATTTATACTCTGTTCTTCTTTGAACCAGGCATAATTGTCTCTTGGTGGTTGATAATTAGCCTTGAACTTAACAGCATGACTAAAAGTTTCGCAAATTATATGATCGCATATATCATGAAAATATTCTTCATCAATATCAATTTTCAAAAGTTCTCCCAAAAGATATCTTACTTTTGATAGAAAAAACTGAAATGTTCTAAGATTTCTATGATGATAATACTTCATTGTAGACTCAAATGACTGCTTATTATTTTTCAATTCAGTCTTTATGGACTCCTCGTAGTTTGAGTTATCTATAATTTCTTCTATAATCAATGATATATCTGGTTCATATTTCAATGTAACGCCAATAAGTTTCTCTCTTATTCTGCGATAATCACACTCAATTTCTTTTGTTGGAAATAACATTTTGCGACGTCTATCCATTTCATCAAGAGATATTTTTTTTGAGTTATCACTGTTTTCTGTGTAGTACCTTTGTCCATCCTTTTGAGGCCATTGTATTCTATTATCTAAAGTTAGATAATATTGCAATTCCAACTGTTGTGTTTCTGCAATACTTGACAATTCTTTTTCGTTAGCAATAATTATAACCTTTGTCTTTTCATGTTCTACCAATTCATTAAGAAATCCAAATATTTCATTAAGAGGACAATCACAACGCTCTAAATCATCAAACAAAAATATAAATGAGCCTAAGTTTAACCAATCAGATGTAATTTGATATAAAGATGTTTCAGGCAAAAATTTTTTAAGAATGGCATTTCCAATCTTCTTGGAAGAAATAAGTACATTACTAGATATTTTTTCTCCTGTTGCTCCCCAATTTTCCTTATCCTCTATTTTTTTACGAGCATTTTCCGCAAAGGACCATGCTATATTTTCTTGAACATCTAATATATTCTTACAACCATATAATGATATGTACTTCACACTTCGAGGTTTTTCTAAAGTTGCCTCCCTCTCTGTAATTTTCTTTGTAAGCGAATTATTCACAAAATATGTCTTTCCACTTCCCCACTCACCATCAATTAAAACAGCATAATTATAAGACTCATCATTGAGATATCTTAAAATTTCCTCCTGTATCTGTTGTTCGGTCATATTACTCCAAACTCCTCCTTATTCACCGCACAATTCAATATCTTAAATGTCTAACAAAAGTATTAACATTTTATATTATGAATTCATAAAAATAGCTTAATCGTACTTTAAATTTACATTCTATTTTTTGTAAGTTCTCTTACATCTAAATTTTTCTTCAATTCTACCACACCCACCTCCCCTTATTCAATTACTGCTTTTCTTTCTCCAGCCTTTCCATCTTCTCATACATATTTGTATTATAAAGTATGTAAAGTTCACTGTCCTTTGTTATCACATTGTCAAACGGTACCATTCTGCTTCCGCATTTTATAAGCCCGCATCCTGACGGTGAATCTATAACATAGTTAAGCTGCTCTTCTGATATTTCCAGAGACTCCACTATCTTTTCTATATCCTTGCTTGACTGATTTAAAAGTAGTATGAATGCAGAGTTTGATAGCATTGTTGTGCTCATTTCACTCATAAGAAGGTCCACTATGTTCTGTGTTATTCCTGTACAAAGTCCTCCCTGCTTTCTAACCTTTTTCCACATCTGACGAAGATATTCCGCACTGAACGGTGAATTTAAAAGAACATGCACCTCATCAATGTAAAACCATGTTGCTATTCCCCTTTCACCATTGTCGATTATTTTCTGCTGTATTGTTTCCATCATTACCAACATTGCAAGTGGGGCAAGGGATTCTCCAAGGTCTCTTATTCCATACACAATGAATCTGTTGTTTACATTTATGTTTGTCTGATGATTAAAGATGTTTAGTGCTCCGGTAACAAATATTTCAAGTCCAAGTGCCACGTCTCTTGCTTCCTTGTCTTCCTGTTCAAGAAGTTTATTATACAAATCCTCCATTGTTGGTACGTACTTTTCTTTGCTACGTGCAATTTCCATATAAAGGTCTTTTACACATCTTGAAATGATTGATCTTTGCTGCGGTGTTATCTCCTTCATTATCTGCTCACAGATACTTAGCATAAACTGGCACTTGTCTCTTACCCATCCCTTGCTGTCCAACACATCAAGATTCCACACATCCATGTCCATGGGATTAATGTAGTTTCTTGTATATCTACCACCTCATGTCCGACTCTTTCCCCTATTGCCAATGCAGAAAATCCTAAATTGATTAACAGAGAAATGTGGGAATGTCGTAATCCATGAATCCGAATTCTTTTCACTCCTGCAAGCTTTGTTCCCCTATTCATTTCGTGATGAAGATAACTTTTTGAAATGGTAAAAATTCTGTCGTTCATCTTTATTCCGTATATGCTTTTTATAAAATCCTCCATTTCTATAACAAGGAAATCCGGCATGACGATTGTTCTGTTACTCTTTGGTGTTTTCGGATCCGTAATCACATCTTCGCCCTCCAGCCTCTGATATGACTTATTTATCTGAAGAGTTTTCTTTTCAAAATTGAAATCCGCCGGTGTCAGGGCAAGCAATTCTCCCTCTCGTATTCCCGTCCAGTAAAGCATTTCAAATGCATAATACGAAATCGGCTTATCTGCCACACACTCCAAAAATCTCTGAAATTCCCCCTGTGTCCAGAATTCCATCTCCTTATTTTCTTCCTTCCCCATAGTTCTGGCTTTTCGTGCCACATTATCCTTTAGCCCATACATATTGACTGCATGGTTTAATATGGAACTGAGCTGATTGTGAATTGTTTTCAGATAAGTCGGAGAAAACAACTCCCCATTATCCTTTTTCAATTTCATAATCTCATTTTGCCACTGGATGACTTCCGAAGTACGAATATCATCCAGCTTCCTTTTCCCGAAATATGGCAGAATCTTAGTCTCAATAATGTGCTTTTTTGTCAGGAACGTATTGCGTTTTATCCTCGGCTCCAAATCCGTCAAATAAATATCCACAAAACTTTTAAAGCTCATACTGATACTCTGATTCTCTTTCAGCTTGAAGTTCCGCTCCCATTCGAGGGCTTCGCTTTTCTTCGCAAAGCCCCTCTTGGTTTTCTGTTTCCTTGCTCCAGTCAAATCCTTATAATAGGTTCTCAACTCCCACATTCCAGTCTTATTATTCTTGATAACCGCCATCTATCCCACCTCCTTATCCGTAGATAGCCCGTAGATTCGTTTTATAAAATACTGTGTACTTACACGCCCTTTTATTGTCACGAATCCATCAGCCTCAAGTTCTGCATTCAACCTTCGTATCAGTTTATAGGAATACGATAGTGAAACTCCCAACATTTCCATGACATCCTGCGCTGTCAAAAATCTCTTGTTCTCCATAAGCTAATTCCTCCTCTCTTTCGTTTTTATTATTCAGTTCATTTCTGAACGGTTGTGATGTGTATTATATTAGCAGTTCACTTTTGTACTGTCAATACTTTTTGCAAAAAACATTTCATTTTTGCACTGTTGATGATATAATGTATGCAGATGCATGTTTTGTACCTCGTGTCGTCGTGCATGCTACAACCCTCATTAACTTTATAAGGAGCAGTAAAAATGGGCGAGAAATTCACCAGCCGAGTAGGCTATTTGATTCGAAATTTCAGAATTGCATCTGACATGACGCAAAAGGAATTAGCAGAGAAATGCGGATTAAATGAATCTACTATTAGAAACTATGAACTCGGAAACAGATATCCGGATGAAGCGACTTTATTAAGTATTGCAAACAATCTAGGTGTCAGTTTTTATGCATTATCTGATCCTGATGTTGCCAATATATTCAGTGCACTTCATGTACTATTTGACATTGAATGGGCATACGGACTACGACCTACTATGAAAGATGGAGAAATATGCTTCAAATTTGAAGAGCGGCTTCCAAGTGCTGGTCCCCGTCCACAGGAAGACCTTAATAACTTCCGAAAGATGGTTGAGTATTGGGCACGTTTACGAGACAAGCTAGAGGATGAAGAAATATCAGAAACGGAATATTATCTCAAAGAGGTAAAGTACCCAATGAACCCAACAGACCCCAATAAAGAGTATACTGTTTCGTTGAATCTTGATGATGACGACCAGCTACTTGTTCAAAATATGGATGAATATGACGATGTAGAAGAAACTGCTGAATTGTTAAAAGACTTGTTTCCGAATTTCTCTTATGTGAAGAGGAAAAGGAAACCGAAGAAAGAGTAGTTCAACCATAATCATAGGAAAGGATTTATTATTATGAGAAGATTTATATATTTAGATACTGATACACTTAATTCATATATTGCACAAATATATGATGGCTTAGTGCAAACACAAGAAACAGAGACTCAATCTAGTCAAGCAACTGATAAGCAATCTGAATATACATCTGACTTAGGAGCAGATGCTGATTTAAAAGTATTTGGAAAAGGCATTGAAGGCAAAATGGATTTTACATATCGCCATTTAAAAGAGACCTCTAACACTGAACTTATTAGCGATGTACAGACTAAGCTTTTACATGACAACGCATTCGATCAACTCATGAATTATTTAAACAAAAACGAACATTTATCAAATCACAATATTGGTGACTTCATAGAAATCAATGACGAATTTTATATTATGGATTTAGACTATTATAAAAAGATTTTAAACGACAAAAAATTTTTGGATTTTATGAAGAAAAACGACCGCGACAAAATACAAGCCTTGCTTAAAATACAACAAGATATTGAATTAGAGCAGGAAGGCGCTAATTCTAATGAAATCAAGAAAATTTATACTAATCTTGCCAAAAGCAAATGTGCAGAATCTGATAAAGGCTATGATGATACAAAGGACATAATTGAAATGCTTTGCACACTTGTTCCATATCGAAGAACCTTATGTATTGCAGACAATATGGTTGTATTAAATGACAAATATATGCGCGATAGCATTGATATGACATCTTTTAAATTCGGCGGTAAAATCAAAGTTCTTGGATATATCACTAACAAAATAACAACAGATACTAATGACAGTACAAATATTTCTCCATTAGCTCAAGTTGGCATCGGGTTGAACCAAATCATGCTTTCATTCTTTGGTCAACAATCATCCTTAAATATTGTACATCCTATTGCAATATACTACGAATAAAGAGGAGATATTCATATGAGATTTTGTGACTTATTTATCAGCTATAAAATTGGATTAAAAAGTATTAAAAGCACTATTCCTTTTACAAAACTTCCCCTTTACCGAAAGATTTTTGTAATCATCCTTTTTGCAAGTGCTATTATTAGTGGTATCTTATTAATTTTTAAGCAAACTTGGGCTTCATATATCCCGATAGCATTAGGTATTATATCACTTATAATGTTCTTTATAATTGATTCCATGAAAAGGAATCTTAAAGTAATGCTTCAGCAACACTATGCCCCTTATTCCGAAAAACGAATGAATATGACCATTAATGTATTAAAAGACTACGGAATAGAAATTCAAAATTTTGACTCACTTGATATGTTAATTGAGGAAGCAAAACAGGCACAAATCCAATGTGACTACATAGCCCCATTAAAGAAACCATTTAAGACATTAGGTGCAATAATTATTCCTATTGTTGCATTTATAGCACAAAAGATTGGAAATGCTGCTTCACAAGACGAAATGATTACCATGGCATTACAAGTTATAGTTCTTGTGTTATTAACTTTTTCACTAATTTTCTCATTAACACCAATTATTAAAGATATTCTTTATAGAGATTATAATAAATACGATGATTTTATTTATGATTTGAGACAAATAAAACTTTTCTATGCAAAAAAAAATGCTACATATTCAAATCCGATATGAGCACATACTAATTTCCAAAATTATTGTCATTTGATTGTCACGCAACCAAAAACGAGCCAAGAAACGCCGTAAATTCGGCATTTCTTGGCTCGTTTGTATTATTCAAA
>OBKI01000717.1_pt1 | contig 19247 bp, 18 predicted proteins | sample 1519731 | NCBI WGS metagenome assembly OBKI01 (sample SAMN00265070, study PRJEB22529) | human gut metagenome
AACATATTTCCTGCGTTCAGCTTCAAATTCTTCCTGTGAGGAGAAGTCACTGCGCCAGAGATAATACGTTGGTTTACGCAAGGCTATCACAACCTTTCTGTTAAATTTTCTATCATTATCATATAAAAAGTGGACCGTTTTCGTGTCTGTCCACTTTAAAATAATTTTATCATTCACGGTCTGAATGGCTTAACTGACCTCTTTTTGCAAGTTCCGGTATTTCTGGTGGAATATGTTTACGTCCGGTTATGCTGGCGGTTTCTCCACGTTTCAGATCTGGATATTTTATTTCCCGTACATGAATTTTAATACTATTGGTGATTGCATCATCCTTATCTGCTATTATTTGAAATTGTTAAAAGTATCCAAGACAGAAATCAAAGCGTTTATACGTGAATTTGAAAAGATTAGAAAGGAATATGAGAACTCTGTAAATTCTGGAGTTTCATCAATCACTATTCTTCCTGATTTAACTTCTCGTATGACAATATTGAAAAATTCTTTTTAGGCGGTTGCATATTTTTTGTGTTTATAGTATATTATTAATAGCAATTGGGGTATGTGTTTGTGGACGCATACTTGGAGGAGTCGGAGAAATCGGGCTCCTCTTTTAGTATACGAAAAATTATTAAGTAGTGTTTGCTGAATAAAAGATAATTCGCTTAAAGCTATTGATTTTGCTGTTGATCAACTAACTGATCTGATGACTGCAGAACCATCAAAAAGAAAAGAGATTATAAAAGATAAGCAGTTTTTAAGCTCACAGAAATTAGGAGCAAATGAAGCAGATATTGAAAAAATCAAGATTCAATTTATGGCAATAGTACGTGATATTAAATCTGGTATGCAGAAAAAAGAACCAACAAAAGCGGTTGCTACAGCCGAAGCCGTACAGATGATCCGGAATGCATTGCCTGATAAGCCGGCTTCTGATATTACAAGTACTGACGTAGCAAATGCAGTAGCTTTTTATATGGGACAGGCAACAAATCTGAATGATGAGGGACTTGCAATGGTGCAGAATTTGGCAAAATATATCTGTGACAATAGTGTATCTGAGAAAAATTCAGAGAATAGCTGACGTAAGTATGGATATACCTTTCTTCAAATGTGGCATCGTCTGAATAACCGCATTGTCATGCTAATATTCAGACGCAGTTTTGTTCTTTCAGGCAACTCCTTTACGGAGTACCTTTCAGCACAGAATGCCGGGAATTTAGGATAATCACAAGGATATAGAATTTTTTCCCGGCAGCCACAATTTCATAAAGGTATAACACACTAGACTTTCCTGACGGAAAATCGTGTGCCAACAGGGATGCTACTCGCCCCTATTGGATTACCCAGAGTGTAATAATTAAATATTATTAATAATTTACTTTAATAGAAAGGAGCATATGATGCAAAAATCCGATATTTTTTTACAGACATATTTAAATCTTGAAAAAGAAGTAATTGAAGTATCTAAATACATATTTTTTACAGATGAAGTACTGGTGAACAGTAATGGTAGCATAAAGGCTCAATCATGTAAGACACAGCTTGAAACATTTTCCCCTCATATTGCAGATCTGTTAGTACGTTGTTGTGTACAAATAGAAGCCATATCAAAGGAATTATATTTTGATAATGGTGGAAGCAAAGCAAGAGGCGACAGTACTATCCATTTTGATGAAGATTGCCTAAAATTAATTGATATTAAGTGGCAGACACATAATAAAATTGTAATGGTTGTAGCACCATATTTTAACCTAACCAAAGACGAAAATCGTATCCTGAAACCTTTAAAAGAAGCACATAAAAGACAGGGAACTTATTGGGAAAAAGCTTATCAAGCAGTAAAACATGATAGGTACTCTTCTTTACAAAAAGGAAATGTGAAGGCTTTGCTCCAAGCTTTGGCTGCTTTATTTTTATTAAATTTGTATTATCATAACGAGTCATGGATTAGCAAATATAATGATATTCCAAAAATTGATTATAGTATGGGATCTAAGATATTTACAGTAAAAGCGCCTGAAGCAGATCAACTGTGGTACAAAAATATTCCCAATATTAGTGAGAGTCCATATGTGGTTACATATCAAGAAGAAGATTTTAAGCAAATTGAGAAAATGCAAAACGATGAAGAAAAAGCGATAAATGATTATTGGCAAGCACAGCCAGAAGTGCATGAAGACGCTTTTAAAGATCAATTGCACAAAGCTCTTGAAAAAAGTCCTCACACAAAAGTTATCTATATTTGGGAATTAGCAAAATATCGTTTAAATAAAAAAATCCCTAATTCATTAAGCTTCGAGGAGAAAAAAGAACTGTTAATTAATAGCGAGGAGTGGAATGGATGGATACATCAAAATAATAACCATCTTTCAGCAGATGAACTCACAGAAGCCAATATACAAGATGAAATAAATGTTGTTGGCACTTGTTGGGGGATGGAAATAATGAAAAAACTACAGAAATTGGAATGGCTTCCAATTGCTTTGAATAGAGAAATATGCAAAATATATATTCCATCATAAATACATTTCGATACAAATATACAATTTTATTTACATTATTAAAGGAGATGAATATATCATAATGGTGGAATATGGCTATACGAAAAAAGACTGGGCATTGTTCAGAGAAAAAATTGCCGATTGGCAAGAAGCCTATATGGATAAGTTGAATAAAGAATATATTGATTTATTAAATGGCGATGGAAGACCTTCTGAAAAATTCTGGGCTTTGGAAGAGCGAATACGGAATGATAAAAAAGATACAGGTGTACAGTTAAGAATGAGCCGTTCCAACTGTATCTACAATATTGTCTCATTGTTGAATGAAGGTGCGATTACTATGGAAGATCTGGAAGAATTTAGTGATGAGTTGAAAGAAAGAGTACATTTTATTGCAAAATAAAAAGCCCTATCCATTTGGAACAGAGCATTTATAGATGAAAGAGATTATTTGGCAGGCGTCGCGGCTCCTGCATCTCTTTTAACCCATAGGGTGCGTGGTTGCAACGAAATTTACCACCTCAAATAATCTCTTTACTATCTTATACATATTATAACCCAATTATGCTTTTTTGTAAATAACATCCTTGTTACGTAAGTAGTTATTCAGTCTCTTTTCAGTTATTTTCCAACTGGTAATCACAGAATTTTTATAATCCTTATTATCATCAGAAGTTATGATTTTCAATACCAGAAGAGAGCGTTCCTCGCCATTAAGGATCTTTTTAACAACCAAACCAGTATTTGGACGCTTGTCCCTGAAAATATAATCCGGGTCATCTAATATGTCTCTTACGTAATGCATCGTATCTATGTATGCTTCTGGATGCCTTTCACGAATATGCATCATTTGTTCTTCTGTAATAATCACTTCATCAGCTATGTGGTTACTGGAAATACAATCATAAATATCCCAGTTCAGAGTTCCAAGGCTGTGAATTACAATATTTCTCTCTTTAACGATAACGCCATCTCCTATACGAACCTGATTATACTTCATAATGGTTCTCCTTTCTGCCAATAACTTTTCTTGGTTTGTGATTGTGCCCTTTTGCACAACCAGTCTACGTTATTATCATAACACAGGTGCGTTACTATGTACAAGTAGAAACTAGATTCTTCGCACTATTCAATCCCTCCACCCAATTACACAAAATTACAATCGTTTCATAATTTACATTGATATATGAACGCCACCTTTTCTACCACCAAGAACATCTTTCCCCTTTAAATCAGTCCACTTAAAATCTTTCATCTCTTCTCTGGCAACAAGAAAATTACCGGCGCGCTGAGTCAGTTGGGCAAAGTTGACGACAGAATCGTTAGCACCTTCGTTATATGTGTAGATGGATGCTTCTGATCCCATGAATCCAATATCAGCTTCACCGGAGATGACAGCAGTCATTGTCTTGTCGGCTCCAAAACCAGTTACGAGAGTGAGTTCAATTCCCTCATCTTCAAAATATCCATTTTCAATGGCAACATACATAGGGGCATAGAAGATAGAATGTGCTACCTCGTTCAATGTCACAGAGACAGGAGCAGAACTGGTATCTGATTTGGTTGTGTTGGAGCCGGTTTCTGTTGTGTCGATTTTGGAATTTGCATCCTTATCTTTGGAAGAATCAGAACCGCAGGCTGATAACAGTCCAACAGTCAGAGCAGAAGCGAGTATTACGGAAATCAATTTCTTTTTCATAAATCCTCCAGAGTGATATAAGATTCTCGTTTAAAATATGCAAGAAAAGAGAATATGTGTCAAATTCTACTCCAAAGGGGTGTTCATTTTGGAAAATATCCTTTATGCTTAGTGTAAACAGAAAGTAGGTGAAATGTATGGATCTTGTTAAAATTGGAAAATATATTGCAGGGAAACGGAAAGCCCTGGGAATGACGCAGAAACAGCTTGCAGAAAAATTAAATATGAGTGACAAATCAGTATCAAAATGGGAACGAGGCATTTGCTTACCTGATGTGTCGGTTTATATGGAACTATGTGAGATATTGGGAATCAGCATAAATGAATTTCTTGCAGGGGAGGATATTGACGCAGAAAATGTAGAAAAAAAGTCAGAAGACAACATTATACAAGTTACGAAAGACAGTAAAAAGAAACAGAAAAATTTAAAGAGCATTTTAGCAGTGGTAACGACATTTGCAGTGATCATGGTTCTGGTTTTAGGAGCAGTTTTCGTTCATAAGGTGATGCAGCCGAAGAATTATATTACAGCAGTTGACCGGACAAGTGCAGAAATGAAAACCGCAGAATTATTGTCGGGAACAGATGGGGCATATCTTTTTAATTTTTATGTGAAAGAAGAGTATAAGACATTGACAATTTATTTGTCGGAGTATCAGGCGGGAGAATTGATTAATAAAAGTAAAGTGGCAGATTTGGACTATGATGGGCTCGAATCGGCTAAAAGAGGTGTGATTGCTGTGATACCGGATTTTGAATTGTTTCGAGTGAAATTGATCATAGCAGACGATTATTCCAAATGTTCTACAGATTTTCCGATTCTGGAAAATGTCGAAAACAGAGAATATTATGGAAGAAGCGCGACACAAGTGGAAGGTGAAGTTCCGATTCAGCGGGATACAGAACAGGGGCTGATGGCATTGATTTACGGAGAAGATGGATTGGAAACAATTCCGGTAAAAGAAATGGAGCAGGGAAATTTTAGGGAGAAGAATGATTATGTCTATTATCTGTCCTTCCGGTTTGGAAAATAATTACGTAAATGAAAATATGAGAGGTAAGATGAGATGAAAACAAGAGAAGAAGCTGCTGCCTATGGATTAACTTTCCCGGACAGCTATGAAGACAGGCCTTTTAAAGACCAACGATGGCAGGTGATCCGTGTAAAGCCGGGGAAAAAGATATTTTTGTGGATCTATGAAAAAGACGAATTGATTCATTTGAATGTAAAGACGGATCCGAGATGGAGAGATTTCTGGCGTGCAGCGTATCCAGCGGTAATTCCTGGATATCATCAGAATAAAGAGCATTGGAACACAATTATTCTGGATGGATCTGTTCCGGACAAGGATATTGAACGGATGATCGGTGAGAGCTATGATCTTGTGACAGACAGTCCTACAAAAAGAATTTATGAAGCTGTAAAACGGATTCCAAAAGGGCATGTGGCAACTTATAGACAGGTTGCGAAGATGGCAGGAAATGAAAAGATGTCAAGAGCAGTTGGAAATGCGCTTCATAAGAATCCAGATCCAGATCACATACCATGTTTCCGTGTTGTGAATGCGAAAGGCGAGCTTGCCGGAGCATTTGCATTTGGCGGAGCAGATGTACAGGCAGAGCTTTTGAGAGAAGACGGTGTGGAAGTAGTAGATGGAAAGGTTGATCTGACAAAGTATCAGATGGATGATCAGATGGAAGAGTAAGATAGTACTGTTTCTTTTGGGAAAGATAGTGTATAATACTTACGAGTGATTGCTGTTCGCAAAGTACTGCGAACAGCATCTTTGTATAGTGCAAAGAGCAGGAAAGAATACATCATTATGGTTTCGCTTTTGAAGGCAAAAAAGTCTTGATCGGATAAGAAATGGAGAAATGAATGAAAATTAAGAAAGTGGCAGTCCTCGGTGCCGGAGCAGTAGGCTCTTATGTAATCTGGGGATTATCGAGCAGAAATGACATAGAGCTTGGAGTGATCGCAGAAGGAGAACGAGCAGAGAGACTGAAACAGAATGGATGCACAATTAACGGAAAAATATACCATCCCGAAGTATGGAACCCCGGAGAAACAGACGCCGTCGATTTACTGATTGTTGCATTGAAGTATGGCTCACTTTCGGCGGCATTGGAAAGTATTCAGAAAGTAACCACGGAGAATACTGTAATTATGAGTCTGATGAACGGGGTAGACAGTGAAGAGATTATTGCAGAAAAAGTAGGAGTGAAGCATCTTCTTCCGGCAGTGATCAAGGTCGCTTCACATAAGGAAGAAGATGGCTATCATTTTGATCCTGAGACAACAATCGGAATTATTTTTGGCGAACTTACTGCACCTTACGATAGTGATCGCATCAGGGCAATCGAAGAACTGTTCAAGGATACCGGAATCCATTTCCGGGCGACTGAGTATGCAAGAGAAGAGATGTGGAGCAAGTTTCGGCTGAATGTCTGTAATAATCTGCCACAGGCAATTCTCGGCGCGGGAGTTGGATGTTACCGTGACAGTGTGCATATGAAGGCAATCAGTGATGGACTGAAAGGAGAACTGGAAGCAATTGCGCAGGCGAAAGGAATCGATCTGAGTAAGACTGAGGCGTCTTCCGGGCGTGGAAGTGCAGTACCGCCATCTGCGCGTTATTCTACTTTGCAGGATTTGGATGCAGGAAGACACACAGAGATTGATATGTTTTCAGGTGCACTGATCCGTATGGGAAAAGAACTTGGAATTCCGACACCGTATAATGAGTATACATATCATATGATTAAAGCACTAGAAGAGAAAAATGACGGACGGTTTAATTATACAGGAGATGAAGAACCGACCTGGTCAAAATAAAACAGGGAACAATTTGTGGCAGAGGCAGGTTATGAAAAAATATTGAAACAGTGATGTTGAAACAACATAAAAAGGTGAGGTAAATTAAGATGAAAGAATTATACGAAGCAATCGAAGCAAAAATTAAAGCAAGCGGTTATCCGAGAGCAATCTCCGGAGAAGATGTATACAACGACATCTGTGACCAGATTGACGGAAAAGAGAATGGAAGTTATGTATTGTTATCCAAGTTCGAAGATGATGTGATTTTTGAGTATCATATCACGATTCAGGATGAAGATTTCAACCTGGGGATTTTGACAATGCGAACACCGGAAGGCGTGTTTGAGACAGATTTTGATGAAGAATAATGTGGAATAAGAAAGCTGTAGATTGTTCGGGTTGACAATTTACAGCTTATTTTTTCAGAGAAAGTATCAAAATAAAATGCACCCTATTGACACTACAAAACTTAAAATGTTATGATGGGAAAAAGAGAGGTGTGAAGAAAAATGGATTATTCAAAATATAAATCAAGTGGTCGATATTATACAGGTGCTGAAAGAAAAAAAGGGATTTTGATTCAGGGAGAGCCGTATATTGTGAAATATGCAAAGAATTCACCACAGGGATTAACTTGCAGTTATTTATCAGAATATATCGGTTCACACCTTTTTAGAATAGCAGGAATAGAAGCTCAGGAAACATTTCTAGGTAAATGTGATGGTCTGCCTGTGGTGGTGATGAAGGATTTTATTGGTGGTGATGAAATTTTTGTGCCGTTTAATGATGTGGGAGACAGTACTTTAGAACAAAGCAGAGAAAGATATAAATACACATATGAAGACATCATGCTCATGTTGGAAGAGAATATGAAGCTTACTAATGTAGAAGAGACAGTGCGGTATTTTTGGGATATGTATTTGATCGATGCCTGGATTGGAAATTTTGACCGACATGGTTCAAACTGGGGTTTTTTAAAGAAAAATAATCGGTATCGTATGGCTCCGGTCTACGATAATGGATCTTCTTTATTTCCACGCCTGAATACAGATGAAAAACTTTTAAAAATAATGGAATCAAAAGAGGAAATGAAGAAAAGAGTTTATCAATTTCCGACATCACAGATTTTATTAAAAGGGCAGAAGAGTTCGTATTATGAATTGATCAATAGTTTACATTACAAAGAATGCAATGAGGCACTAATTAGAATAAAGCCAAGAATTAATATGACAAACGTTGAAAAAATGATTGATTCAATAGATGAAATTTCAGAGATAAGAAAAAGATTTTATAAAGAGATTTTGTTGGTACGATATCAGAAGATGATAGAGAATCCATTTGAGAAATTAACAGGTGACAGATGATTTGTTATGATATCAGATTGAGGTGGTGAATATTATATGAGCACATATGTAAGAACAGATTGGGTTGCAAGAAATGAATACACGACACCGATTAAGGAAGTACCAATTTATCGAAATAGTGGAATTATTAAAGCTGTTACAAAGGAAAATGAAAAGATTCAGGTTGGAAGGATCACGTATGAAGAGTTTGAAAATGAAGAATTTCAATATATTATTTCTCCATTCTGGCCGATTATAGATACGCTTTCTACTAGAGTATTTCAGGGAATTCCGGGGATTGATATGGATTTACGTCTGGATCATTATTACAGAGTTAATTATGTGCCGGTATTTATTACAGAGAGGACGCCCGGAAGTTCCAGAGAAGATCTATGGGAACTGTTAGACAGTGTAGGGCTTGACTATTATGACAGATTGGAGTGGTTGATCAGGACAGATCTTCGTGCTGCAATCGATAATTTGATCGTAGAGCGTGCAAGAGAAGAAGCTGTTAGTAAAAAAGTGGAAAATGCCAGAGATTTGAAAGCATGCATTGAGAGTGGACAATATGGGGATGAAATCATTATTGAAAATATTTCTTCTTTGGGAACTGATTCAAGATCCTGTGTAAAGATGCTGAATCGCTTAATGCATTATGGAATTCGCTTAAAATCAAAACAGGAAAAAATTAATCTGAACGTTGAAGATTACAAAAGCTGGATGCCTGTATTAGAAGGAATGTTTCAGATGGATGAGCAGCTTAGAAAACGGCAACAGAAAAAGGGAATCGCTTTGGCGAAGGAAAAAGGAAAATATAAGGGAAGAAAGCGAAAAGAGATCGATGATAAATTTCTTGAGGAAATTATTTCCCGTTTTCAAAAGAAAGAAATTCCATTAGAAGAAGCTCTATTGGCAACCGGATTATCAAAGTCTACATTCTACAGGAGGATTAAAGAAAACCAATAAAAACCCTCTTGTGCAATATGTTTATCCAAAATCTTAAAAAAATATAAAATTTATATAAAATCCTTCTTGAATTTAGCATGATGAAGTGCTAAACTCTTAACATAAAAAAACAGAGCACGATCTATTTATTGACGAGAGCATCTGGATTATAGTTAAGAAAGAAGGAAAGAAAATGAACGGAGTTATAATGATGGTCATTGCCATCGTTGTATTAGGTGGAGGATATCTTTTCTATGGAAGATATCTTGAGAAGAAATGGGGAATTGACCCGAATGCAAAGACTCCTGCTTATGAGCTGGAAGACGGCGTAGATTATGTGCCGGCAGATACGAATATCGTATTTGGTCATCAGTTCGCATCTATCGCAGGAGCAGGCCCGATCAACGGACCAATCCAGGCAGCAATCTTTGGATGGCTTCCGGTACTTTTGTGGATTCTGATCGGAGGTGTTTTCTTCGGAGCAGTGCAGGATTTTGCATCCATGTATGCTTCTGTAAAGAACAAAGGACGTACAATCGGTTATATTATCGAAGAGTATATCGGTAAACTTGGAAAGAAATTATTCCTGTTATTCTGCTGGTTATTCTGTATTCTTGTTGTTGCTGCATTTGCGGATGTAGTTGCAGGAACATTCAACGGATTCGTAGCTGATGACGCAGGAACTGTAAGTAAAGTAGCAGCAAATGGTGCTGTGGCAACAACATCCATGCTTTTCATTGTAGAAGCCGTAGCACTTGGCTGCATTTTGAAATATGCAAAACTGAATAAATGGGTTAACACAGCTATTGCAATTGTTATGCTTGTCGCAGCGGTAGCACTTGGACTTTATTTTCCAATGTATCTGACAAGAGAGACATGGCATATCCTGATCTTTATTTACATTCTGATTGCCAGTGTCGCACCGGTAACAATGCTGCTTCAGCCACGTGATTATCTGAACAGTTACTTGCTGATCTTTATGATTGTAGCAGCAATTGTCGGAGTATTTGTAGCAAATCCATCCTGTAACCTGAAAGCTTTTACAAGCTTCAATGTAGATGGAAGTTATATGTTCCCAATTCTGTTTGTAACAATTGCATGTGGAGCTGTATCAGGATTCCATTCACTGGTATCTTCAGGAACTGCTTCTAAGCAGATTAAGAGTGAGAAGAACATGCTCCCTGTATCTTACGGAGCAATGATCATGGAAAGTATGCTTGCTGTAATCGCACTGATCGCAGTTGCTTCCTTCGCTGATGGCGAGGCAGCAGCACAGGGACTGACAACACAGCCACAGATTTTTGCAGGAGCAATTGCAAACTTCCTTGAAGTGATCGGCTTACCGCATTCACTTGTATTTACACTGATCAACCTTGCAGTATCAGCATTTGCATTGACATCACTTGATTCCGTTGCACGTGTCGGAAGACTTTCTTTCCAGGAATTCTTTATCGATGATGACACAGATATGGATAATCTGCCATTGTACAAGAAAGTAGCAACCAATAAATATTTCTCAACAGTTATTACATTGGTACTTGCATACTTACTTGCAAAGGTTGGATATGCAGAAATCTGGCCACTGTTTGGATCAGCAAACCAGCTTCTGTCAGTACTTGCACTGATTGCATGTGCAGTATTCCTTAAGAAGACAAAACGCCAGGGAGCAATGCTCTGGATCCCAATGATCTTTATGATGGCGGTAACATTTACAGCACTTGGAATGACAATCTGCAAACTGGGAGGTCAGTTTATGACAACAGGTCTGAGCCTTGGAAATACATTACAGCTGATCTTTGCTGTTCTGCTTCTTATCCTTGGAGTAATCGTAGCAATTCAGGGAATTAAAAAGCTTACAGAGAAGAAAGAAGCTCAGGCAGAGAAAGTTGAGGAGACAACCATTCTTGAATAAGCAGAATAGTTAATAAAGAGTAAGAGACAAGATCTTCATGCAGACTTAAAATGTCTGGCATGAAGATCTTTTTTCTAGTTCTATTTAATTGTACTCAAATAGAAACAGGTTAAAGTATAGAAATTTTACATTTGTCGGGTGTATACTAAGTCGTAATGTGAAAAGACAATCTAAGTAGTAACAAGATCAGGGGGAATATAAATGAACGTGAACATAAATCAAAAACATATGTTCAGTAATAAGATGATCCGTGCTCTTTTAGTACCAATCATACTGGAACAGTTATTGAATTCCATCATGGGTACCGCGGATACGATGATGGTTAGTAATGTAGGATCCGCGGCAATCTCAGCAGTATCGCTCGTGGATTCCATTAACATATTGGTGATTCAGGCATTTTCCGCATTGGCAGCCGGAGGTGCGATCGTCTGCGCCCAGTACATTGGACAGGGGAATAAAGAACGGGCAAATGAGTCTGCACGACAGGTACTATTTATCATCACTCTTATATCAGTAGCTGTCAGCGCATTTTGTCTTATTTTTCAGAAACCGTTACTTCACTTGATTTTTGGAGCAGTTGAAGCAGATGTTATGAGAGCATCTGAAATCTATTTCTTCTACACTGCATTATCATTTCCGTTTATTGCGGCGTATGATGCAGCGGCATCAATCTTCAGGGCACAGGAGAACACGAGAGATCCGATGCTCATCTCAATGGTATCAAACGTGATGAATATCGTTGGAAATGCAATTATGATCTGGGGCTTCCATATGGGAGTCGCGGGAGCTGCACTGGCAACTTTGATTTCACGTATTTTCTGTGCGGTTGTAGTATTGGCAGAGCTTCGTCTGGATCGTCAGCCAATTGTGGTACGAGATTATCTGAAAATCCGTCCAGACTGGAGAATGATCCGCAGGATCCTTGGAATCGGAATTCCATCCGGTGTGGAGAACAGTATGTTCCAGTTAGGAAAGCTGGCGATTCAGTCCACAGTATCAACACTTGGAACAACAGCAATCGCTGCGCAGGCAATGACGAACATTCTGGAGAATCTGAACGGAATCGGTGGTATCGGAGTCGGAATCGGATTGATGACAATTGTAGGTCAATGTCTGGGAGCTGACCGGAAGGATGAGGCAGTTTATTACATCAAAAAGCTTTGCGTGATTGCTGAGATCGTTATGGCTGCGAGCTGTGTGATTGTTTTTGTACTGACGAAACCAATTACGATTCTCGGCGGTATGGAACCGGAGAGTGCGAAGATGTGTTTCCATATGGTAATGTGGATCACGATTGTAAAGCCACTTATATGGGTTATGTCATTTGTTCCGGCATATGGATTGAGAGCAGCAGGGGATGCAAAATTTTCTATGATCACATCCTGTTGTACAATGTGGGCATGCAGATTCTGCCTGTGTGTATTTCTGATCCGTGTAATGGGATTTGGCCCGATGGGAGTATGGATCGGAATGTTTGCGGACTGGACGGTCAGAAGTATTATTTTCACCTGGCGATTCCACAGCAGAAAATGGCTGGAGCATAAAGTGATTTAAATAAGAAGAGAAATCTGAACAAAAAGAGAAATCCAAACAAAAATAGAAACAGCAGGGTTACTGTCGGGAAAGCATTTTAATGATAATGCTTTTGGCAGTAGCCTTGCTGTTTCTTATATCTGCTATTTTTTTAAAAGAAGTTTTAGTATATTTATAGATTTATGTCTGGCATATGATTCCTGAAAATTACTCTTCAGGTGCAAGCTCTGTTGTCTGCTTCTTTGGAGGCATAACCAGTGAGAAGATAAGGAATGCAATCAACGCAGCAACCAGTCCAGGTACGATCGGCTGATTGAAGTGCAGACCGAACAGATTTCCTTTGGAAACATGTTCCAGATATACTACAACAATAGTTCCGGCGATCAGAGAAGCCATGGTTCCTGCCTGGGAAGCTCCTTTCCAGTAATGTCCGAGAACATATGGGAAGAAAGAACCTGCGGCACGAAGGGTGAAGGCAAACATCAGGATTGTAACAATACTTGAAGTATTAAATAATGCAATCAGAGTAGCAAAAACACCTACAGCTGCCATTGTAACACGAGTTACGATCATGATCTCTTTATCAGATGCGCTAGGCTTAATCACAATCTTGTAAATATCATTTGCAAAGATCGATCCGGCACCAAGAAGGTCTGAGTCAGCACTTGACATTGTGGCAGATACGATACCTGCAAATAACAATCCGCAGATAATTGCCGGCATTGCTTCCATAGCAAGAACCGGAAGTGCATAACGGGCACCAACATCCTGGAAGTCTGCAGCATTGAATTTGCCCATGTTGATCAGTGCAAGTACGATGATTCCCATAAGTGTCGGAACAAAAGCGTAGATAAAGTTTACGATCGCAGCAAGGACAGATCCCTGTCTTGCTGCTTTTCCGTCTCTTGCAGCGTAATATCTGGATACAGCTTCCTGTCCTACAGTAAATGTAGCAACATACATGATTGTTAAACTGATAACATCCATTACATTATAACCTTTAAACATGTCAAATGTTTCAGCAGGAACATTAGCTACAACATTGTCCCATCCACCGGCAAGATTCATTCCAAATGGAAGTGCGATGATCATTCCAATCACGATCAGGAATACCTGAACAAAGTCAGTAAGTGTAACACTCCAAAGACCACCCATGATCGCATAAATTGTTACAACGACACCTACGATCAGAACGGCTGTTTTATAATTCAGATTCAGCATAGTAGACAGAATAACGGATGATGCGATAAACTGTCCGGCTGTCAGTCCGATCAATGGAACGAACATGATCAAAGATGTAATAATTCCTGAAGGTTTTCCATAACGACGGCGGAAATATTCAGGAACGGTTTTAACCATTGCTGCACGGAATTTAGGTGCAAGGAATGTAAGAATCACAAAAGCGAATCCCATTGTGATAATGTACCATGCGGCACTGAGTCCGTGACTTTCCATACCCTGCTGAACAACACCGAGAGAACTTCCTCCACCAATCTCAGTAGCAGCAAGAGTTCCGGCCATTAAAAACGGTCCGAGTCGTCTTCCGGCAACAACGAAGTCTGTGTTGGATTCAATCTTCTTGGATGACAGATAACCGATCAATAACATAACAAGAAGATAAATAACAACGACAGCGGTTACAATAATGTTTGACTGCATAAAATATCCCTCTTTCCTTTAGTCAAATTTGAAAAAGGTATCAGGAAATAGCGAAACCTGACACCTATGTTCATACGAATAATTATACCATAAAAACTTTCACACGCAACCTGAAAAGAGAAAAAACTTATTGAAAATTATCAATATTTCCGGAAGATAATCGATTGGTATGGTAGATGTTAACAAAAATAATAAAAGGCGAGAGGACAGCGTGAAAAAGAACATTTTTTAGGGGGTGGACATTTGACGTTTCTATTATTACAATTATAATAATCGACAGAAAAGAGGAGTTGTATATGACACAGATAGATGCGTTAAAAACAGATGAAATACAGAATTATGAGATAGAACATCAGGAAGAAGTGCGCCGCCTCGCAGGCGAGTGTATGGTAATTTTGGAAAATGACGGAGTCCTTCCACTTCAGGCTGGTACAAAGAAGATTGCATTATTCGGAACAGGAGCAAGACATACGATCAAAGGTGGAACAGGATCCGGTGATGTAAATGTACGTGAAAACATTTCGATTGCACAAGGGCTTGAGCGTGCAGGATTTAAATTTGTAACAGAAGGCTGGCTGGATCAGTATGACAGACTTTATGCGGATGCGCAGGAAGCGTATGCGAAAAAGTTAAATGAATTTACAGAGAAAACAGGAAAACCATCGATGCTATATGCCTTTGAGAACCCTTTTGAGGAACCGGAACAGCCGGAGATTACAGAAGTGGATGTAAAAGAAGCGGATGCGGCAATTTATGTAATTTCTAGAAATTCCGGAGAGGGAAAAGACCGCAGGGCAGAGAAGGGAGATTATTATCTCAGCGACAGAGAACTTCAGAATATCCGTTTTATGACAGAACACTATAAGAACTGTATTGTTCTTTTGAATGTAGGTGGAGTCATTGATCTGACTTCATTGAAGGCAATTGAAGGTGTACAGGCAATTATGCTTGTGGGACAGACAGGAAATATGGGAGGTTATGCAGTTGCTGATGTGCTGACTGCTAAGACGATTCCTTCAGGAAAGCTGACTGATACATGGGCAAGATCTTATGAGGATTATCCATCCTCTGCAACATTTAGCCACAGGGATGGAAATCTTGACGACGAATATTACAGTGATGGAATCTATGTGGGATATCGTTATTTTGATACGTTTGGTGTGATGCCTCTATATTGCTTTGGATATGGAAAAAGCTATACAGAATTTGAAATAAAAACAATGAATGTAACAGCAGATGAAAAGCAGGTACAGGTTGAAGTTGAGGTTACGAACATTGGTGACAAATATCCTGGAAAAGAAGTTGTTCAGGTTTATTATTCCGCACCGGATGGAATCATGGAGAAACCAACACAGGAACTTGCAGGATTTGCTAAGACTAAATTGCTTGCGCCGGGAGAAAAAGATGTCGTGACGATCACATTTGCAACGACAGATATGGCATCTTTTGATGCATATGATGCGGCCTGGATTATGGAAGAAGGGGAATACACGATCCGCGTAGGAAACAGTTCACGTAATACGGAGGCTGTGGCAGTCATCGACCTTGATGAGCAGGTGACAACACTCCAACTGAAACGTCTGATGCGAGATACAATTGCAGTCAGAGAGCTTCACCATATGATTCCGATTTTCGATATTGAATTTGATTTCGGTGTTCCGGCGATTCCATTTAGAATTATGCTTCAGGCAGAGAACTTTAAGAAAGAACTTGTAGAATATGAAGTGATGCGCAGGACACTTATGGATAAGAGGAAAGATGAAGTTCTGACGCTGGAAGATGTAAAAGCAGGCAACGCGACTTTGGATGAACTGACAGCGCAGCTTACCGTGGAAGAAATGGCAGAACTTTGTGTTGGAACAGAGAGAAGAAATGGCGACGGAAATGTAATTGGTTCAGCATCCTCCTGTGTGCCGGGTGCAGCAGGAGACACCACTTCCAGTTTACTTGAAACACGAAAAGTGCCGAATCTTATTCAGGCAGATGGACCGGCAGGGCTTCGTTTAGAGACACCTTGTACTGCCATTCCAATCGCAACAACACTGGCACAATCCTGGGATATGGATCTGATTCATAGAATGGGAGAGCTTGTCGGAGAAGAGATGAAGCAGTTACATGTAGATCTATGGCTCGCACCTGGCATGAATATTCATCGTAATCCGCTTTGTGGACGAAACTTCGAATACTATTCTGAGGATCCTGTATTGACAGGTCTTTGTGCTGCAACAGAGACGAAAGGTGTTCAGTCTCAAAAAGGAAAGGGAACAACAATCAAACATTTTGCAGGAAATAATCAGGAAGACAACCGTATGTTTACGAATGCACATATCAGCGAGCGTGCGCTGAGAGAAATCTATCTGAAAGGATTTGAGATAGCGGTAAAGACAGCACAACCATATGCAATCATGACTTCCTATAATCTGATCAACGGAGTTCATTCAGCAAACAACTATGACATGCTGCAGAACATCGCACGTGATGAGTGGGGATTTGAAGGTCTTGTGATGACAGACTGGTATACTTCGCAGGATACAACAGAGATGGGAATGGTATCACCATCCGGAAAATATAGTCATTCCAGCAGTGTACAGTGCATTAAAGCAGGAAATGACCTTCAGATGCCGGGATGTCAGCAGAATGTGGATGATATCGTAGAAGCAGTGAACGAAGGAAAAGAAATTACCAAAGCAGATTTACAACGCTGTGCGAAACATATTTTAAGTGTTGCACTTAAGACAATGTAAAACCACCTCGGTAATATGGAAATTGAGAGTCTTTTTCGTATTACTCAAAAATTAATAAACGATATCGTATAAGATCAAGCCTTTTGTGTCGCAGGATGCAGAAGGCTTTTCCTTTCCTTCCAGGATTGCATTGATACATTCGACGGGTCTTTTCCCTATGCCGATATCCAAAAGCGTTCCTAGAATAAATGGAGCCATCTGATAGAGAAAATCATTGGCTGTCATACGAATATAAAGCGTAGACTCTTCTGTGACAAAAGTAATTGTTTTTATTTCTTTTTCGGTTCCTTTCTTTTTTCGAATCGAAGAGAAATGTTTAAAATCATGCTTTCCAAGTAATGAGTGGGCAGCGGTTTCCATAAGAAGAATATTTGGAAGTTCTGCTGTTTGTTCAGGTGGCAGATCAAATAATGAATCTGATAACAGATCAGTTAATCGACCGCGATAGTTTTTGTGGAACAGGTCATAGATCGGTGATAAATCCATGGCATATTCATAAGTGATCTCGCGTGCATTTAAGTCTGCTCGAAAGCGTTCGGGTGTTGATACTGCATCTAAAACGGCAATATCCTGTGGAAGATACTGGTTCAGAACAGTTTTAAATTCTGCAGGAGTCAGTTGGCTTTCCGTAAGAAAATTGACTGTGAGATTCCGAGCATGAACTCCCGGTTCTGTTCGGACTCCGGAAAATAAAGTGACAGGAGTTCCTGTTACTTTTTCTAATACATTTTCAATTTTATAAGATACTGTGCGATCATTGTGGTCTTTTTCCGGGCGTTTCCAACCAAGATAACGTGTACCGTCATATTGGAGTGTTAATTTAATATTCTGCATATATCGTTCTCCATTTATAAATAATGTCTGTTTCCAGACAAGTCATCCTTTGTATTTTAACTGATGCAGATGGAAATGTATAGAGAAAAGAAGAGAAATAAGACTGCAAAGGCGAAGAGAGTGATTCTGATTTTATTTAAAATGTTTCCGAAAGATATTTTTGGTCATTTCCATCATGCGGTCAATTTGATTTTGTTCTTCTTTGCTTTTACCTTCTTTTAATACTTCAAGAATTAATGAAACTTCATCCGGATTGAAACGAAGTCCCTGTCGGTTTGCATTTGTGATAAGTGCGAGCATGACCGGGGCAAGTTCATTTCCGGATTTTCCTTTCGTCTGTTTCGCGGCTGTCCTGATCAGTTCCAGCTTGAGCGGATCGATCGTTTTCATTGCAGGATGGTTCATCCAGTTTTCCATTGTTAAGATCTCCTTTCGGTGAGTTATTGTTTATAGTGTCTTCTGGCTCTTCATCAGAAGGTGGAGCAGATGAAAAGAATTGTGTAAACATATCTGCCATAGACATCATCTCTTTTATGTTTTTGAAAGTAGAAAAGAGCTGTTTTTCTTCTGATGTGAGATAGGGTGACAGATGGTCAAAAATAGAATCTGCGTTGTCTTGAAAAAGATTTTCTATTCCTCCTCCAGAAGAAAAGTCACAGGCAGAAAGTGCATCATAACTGACAGGAGCCTGCTGGTGAAGAACATTTTGCAGTTCGATGAATTTAATGAAGACGGCAAGCATGCTCTGTGTAGCTGGCGGGAAAAGAGGAAGGAAAAGTTTCAGCATGCGAAGTCCGGAAGCAGTTGCTTCGTCAAAGGGGGTCATAGGCGTCGGTGTTTTCAAAAAAATAAACCCTCCTGACTTTCAGCTGAACTGATACATATATATGAAATGCAGAAAAAATATATTCCTGTTCATGAATATAGATGTGTGAAAAATCGGATAATGCGTATACTGATTTAAAGACCTTTTGTAATCAGGGGCATATCTTAATAATAAGAAGAGGAAAGGAAAACGAAAATGTCCAGAAAGTTAATTATTGATGGGAATGCAGTATATGAAATTGATGAGAAGTGTATGTTAAAGAAAAAGCTTGGAGAACTGAAAGAAAAGAAGGTAACATCAGACGAGAAGAGAGCGGAACAGAGTGTTGTTACCGGAAAACCGAATCGTTTGAAAAGATAAGCCAGAAGGGGCATGCGGGTTTTCCGCATGCCCCATTTGAAGTGGAAGAAGGAACAGATATCAGCATCCGCCA
>OBKI01000740.1_pt1 | contig 18640 bp, 11 predicted proteins | sample 1519731 | NCBI WGS metagenome assembly OBKI01 (sample SAMN00265070, study PRJEB22529) | human gut metagenome
GCTTTTCCTAATTTTACACCCTAAAACTCATCCTACACTGTAGTTAATCCCTCTGGGTGACGGCTAGGAAAATGTGAATTGGTGACAAGCATCCATCCCCGCTGACAAAATCAGTATTTTCAATCTTGTTTCGCTGACAAATGAGTGACACTGTCACCCTGAGGGTTCAACCATTCCGTTCCTACGAATTCATATTTATGGCTACCATTCTCACTCAATATGCGGTAATGATAACACTGTTTTCTTATTAGATTACCCTAATATAGCATTAAAAAAGAACCACCGCTACGGCAATGGTTCCTTCTAATTTAAAGTAGTATCTCTTTTTTGTGTGTATCCGTCAAAAATGAATTATTGACAATATCACTCCTCTGTTGCAAAAAACAATTTGCTACTTTTTCAATATCCTTTGATACCTTTGTATAACTATTGGTACTCAAAATAATCTTTCCCTGATCATCAACATCAAACGCCACGAAACGATACTCATCCAGTCCTGATTTCAAAGCCAAATCTACTAAAGCTTTTTTCCCTTTAAAAGAAGGTAACACCAACTCCGACAAATATGAGTTCTATCGTATTTCATAATCTAGGACAGTTACAATTCCAAGATTCTCTGAGTTTGATATCGAATGAAACAAATATTTCTCCATGAGAATCATCTCCTGACCAATGTGAATACGGATGTCTAATTCCGTTATATGCATTATATAAATCGTTTAAGTAAATCAAGCAAATCCGCTACTATGGGCTTTATGCCAGATCTCGCGAGAATGATAAGAAAATCAATCTCGCCATTGCAAAGGAAAAACGTAAAACTATTCTTTCTTTTAATCGTTGGCGCGATTGTACATTATCTTCCTTTGGATATGGATTACTTCTTAAATGAAGACGATGAGTTTGGTGAAGACTTCCCTGGTGCTAAAGGCTTCTATATCTTCTAAAACCTATCGTTTATTTGTTGTGCCCGCTAACTTGCGGGCACTTTTCATATCTAGCAAGCCCAAAGGTAGAACTTTCCTATAAAGCAAGGATAGAATCCTGCAATGCAAGATTCTTGGAATGCCAAGCCCATTCATCAGTAGCTCCGCATCCACTCCATCCGGCACAGTAATCGTACTACTGCCTTCATCCTACTCTTTCATTTGTAGATTAAGATTTTCCTTATTATAAAAGGTATTCTCCATAAGTTCCGCATTCTTCCTTCGGTCTTCATCAAGGATATGTCTTTCCCCGATGCCTGATAAATGCCATGTCACACCACCCCTTACCAGCTTCTTCTCATAAAGACTCTGGGTATAATCAAGTGTCTGCTGTGCCGTAAATCCCAGAAAACGGTTGGCATCCCTCTGTACAAATTTCTCATCATAGGACTCCGGTGATGCAAGCTCCACCAAATGCCCCCGTTCCACGCTCTTTCCGGCTTTCAAAAGTAAAATCTGATGTCTTCTCTGTGTCAGCCTTGCCGCACAGACCATCAGCTTCTCTGCCTGATTAATGGATTCCGGATTTAAAATCTTCACTTCAATCTTCTTCATTCAGTTCCTCCTCTACAATCGCACGGAGAATCAGGAAATAGTTAATACTGTCGGTGATTTTCTCATCCCACTGTTCTTTGGAATGAAGTAATGGCAAGTTCTGTCGGTTGGCATGAGGGTGAGAACAGTTATGAGCCTTTTGTTAAGTATTATTTAGGTATTATGATGAAAGCATACAATGAATTTGAAAGCCGTGTAGAACATTTGAAGTACCATAATCTTTCCAAGCCGGATAGAATTAAGGCGGTGATTGATAATAAGGTCGGTAAGATAACGAAGGAGGAAATTATGGAACTATGCCCTGACATAAGTAAGGTTACCGTGGAAAGAACACTGACGGATTTAGTTAAGAGTGGGTATATCGCAAAGGTCGGTGCAGGTCCATCCATCGGTTATGTCCGTATTTGAAAATTTTTTCACTATCTCATATAAAAGTGTGATTGATAAGCATTAAATTTTAATAATTTTGTGATTTCGGTTGTGATTTTATAGATTTTGCATATAATAAAAGTGTGATTATAAAACATAAAACTCCAATAAAAATGTGAGGAGTGATTCTATGGAACGATTTATCTTAAAAAAGTTGCTGGATTGGAAGGATTCTCCCTACCGCAAGCCTTTAATCTTGAAGGGCGTACGTCAGGTGGGTAAGACATGGATTCTAAAAGAGTTCGGCAGACGCTGTTATGAAAATACAGCCTACTTTAACTTCGACGAAAACGAAGAATATAAGCAATTTTTTGAAACAACCAAGGATGTGGACCGGATTCTACAAAACCTTATGCTGGCAAGCGGTCAAAAGATATTGCCGGAAAAGACCCTCATCATCTTTGACGAGGTACAGGGCTGCCCGAAAGTCATTAACTCCATGAAATATTTCTGCGAGAACGCACCGCAGTACCATGTTGCCTGCGCCGGTTCTCTGTTAGGTATCGCCTTGGCGAAGCCTTCCTCTTTTCCGGTAGGCAAGGTCAACTTCATGCAGATTGACCCAATGACCTTCGCTGAGTTTCTACTTGCCAACGGTGATGGAAATCTGGCGCAGTATCTGGAACAGGTGGATACCCTTGAGCCTATCCCTGACGCCTTCTTTAATCCGCTGTATGAGAAGCTGAAGATGTACTATGTCACCGGTGGTATGCCGGAGTCGGTATTGATGTGGACGGAGGCACGGGATGTTTCTGCCATGCAGGAAGCATTGTCCGGAATCATTGGAGCCTATGAGCGTGATTTTGCCAAGCATCCTAATCTCAGCGAGTTCCCGAAAATCGCAATGATTTGGAAGTCTGTTCCTTCTCAACTGGCAAGGGAGAACAAGAAGTTTATCTATAAGGTGGTCAAGGAAGGTGCACGAGCCCGTGAGTACGAGGATGCTTTGCAATGGCTGGTGGATGCCCGTCTGGTGCATAAAATTTATCGCAGCTCAGCTCCCGGCTTGCCAATTGCAGCTTACGATGACTTGTCTGCTTTCAAGATTTATTTGGTAGATGTGGGACTGCTCCGCCGTCTGGCACAGTTGGCCCCCACTGCCTTTGGCGAAGGGAACCGCCTATTTACGGAATTCAAAGGCGCATTAACCGAAAACTTTGTGTTGCAGACTTTAATTACTCAGTTTGAAGTCATGCCCCGTTATTGGAGCCAGAACAACCCACCTTACGAGGTGGATTTCCTCGTTCAACGGAAGAACGACATCTTCCCCATGGAGGTCAAATCTGAAGCCAACACAACCAGCAAGAGTATGAAGAAGTTCAAGGAACTGTTCCCTGATAAGGTCAAGCTTCGCATCCGTTTCTCATTGGACAATCTGAAACTGGACGATGATGTGCTGAATATCCCGCTGTTCATGGCAGATCAGGCGGATCGATTGATTGGGTTGGCATTGGAAAAGAGGAAGCACTGATGTATATGGCTAAACTATATTAACCTAAATTGAAAAAACATTGAGGCGAATGCCGTCAGATTGATGCGATAAGAAGTATTATTAGGCAGATTGAAGACGAACGAACCAGATATGTCATGTTGACGATGCTAATGTCTGTTATATTAGCATTTACACTCTACAATCATTTCACATAATATGGCAAATCGTAAAATAATATTGTGTGAGGTGACGGAGAGTGTCTAAAAAAAGACAACAAATTGTTTTCTCGTTTGGCAGCTCAATCACTTGCCCCGATTGATAAAATGCTGGACACCAGAGAAAAACAAGAGAAAAAACAAACGCGGTGGGGTTTCTTGATCCCCGACCGCGTTTATCTTTGTCCGCTGATATACGGGCAAATCGTTTTTTATTGTAGGTTACTTTCTTGCACCATCCGAGCCGATGGTATATCCGTCAATGGTGGTATTCACCGCCATCGTCCCGTCTGTGTAGAAGTAGTACCACTTTCCGTTAATCTGCTTCCAGCCGCCGGCAAACATCATTCCGGTCGTCTTATCCAGCCAGTACCACTTCTGGTCGTCGGAGAGCAAGCCCTTCACTGGTTCCCCGTTTCTGTAATAGCTCCACTGGCCGCTGTCGTTCTGCTGCCAGCCATTTGCGGTCTGCGGGTCAATGACGATCTTCACAAACCGCCGCAGGACGGTGGCGACTTCGGCGCGGGTGGCGGTTCCCGTGGGGTCAAAGCGGTTATTTGCCTTGCCAGCCAGGATGCCCGCCTGCTGCATGGCTCTGACCGCATTCTTCGCCCAGTTGCTGATCTGTGCGTTGTCCGCAAAAGTCACCGCCCGGAGGGTTTTCGGAAGGTCGTAGCCCAGCTTTTTGGCGTAATTTGCCATGATGACCGCCATCTGTTCCCGGTTGATGTTGGTATCCGGCGCAAAGGTAGTGGCGGTAACACCCTCCATAATGCCGTTCTGCGCCGCCCAGTTCACATAGGGGGCATAGTAAGCGTCGGCTTTCACATCGGTGAATTTCCCGGTCTGGTAACTGTCCGGGTTGATGCCCGCCAACCGCCCCAGAGCTGTCACAAACATTCCTCTGGTCATGCCGGTGCCCGGGCTAAAGGTGGTGTCACTTGTGCCAGAGAGCAGTCCCCGGCTGGCTACAAAGAGGATGTTATCTGCTGCCCAGTGGCCGGTAATGTCGGTAAAGGCCGGGACAAAAGTTTTGTAGCCCACGCCATAGACGCTGAAATGGCTGGTTTCAAAGACCACCGCCTTCTGGCTGGCATCGTAGCTGGATCTGGTAATCCACTCCACTTTGCCCGCATCGTCTACATAGACTGCATAGAGATTACCTGTCTGCTCACCCTTTGCCGCTGTGTAGGGCAAACGCACCGAGATGGTATGTCCATTCAGGCTGGTAATCGGCGTCTCTTTGCCGCCGGAGAGGTACACCAGCGACAGGTCATAGACCGGTCTTGTGCCGATAGCGGCTTTGGCCTCGGTGGAGCGCAGGGCATCCACCTTATCTGCCCGGAGGATAATGTCCCCTCCAGCGGAGGCGGCATCCAGCTGTTTCAGAGTATCCATGCCGATATAGACGGAAACCAGATGGTCTGTTGCTACGGTAAACTGCCGGACATTTTCTTTGACCAGCAGATCCAGTGTCTGCGCCTTGATGGTCACGTTAAAAGAGGTCTGGCCTGCCGCCGAGGTGATGGGAACGGTAACGGCAATCCCTTTCTCTGTGGTGCCGTTCTTTTTCGCATCCTGTTTGGCTTTGTCGATGGCAGACTGGACAGAGCTGTTATCCACTGCCGCATTGCCGTTTTTATCCGGCTGTATGGGTTTGGTTTCACCGGTGACAGGGGCTTGAGGCTTGTCCTCCGGCTGGTTGGTGTTATCATTGTTGCCGGAACCGTTAGAACCGCTGGAGGAGGAACCTCCACCGCCATCCGAACCACCAGAGGAGGAATCGCCGCCGGAAGGCTGGCTGGAAACCGTCAACGTTCCAGGAACATAAGTGATCGCATAATTGGCATTTGACAGCGTACCAGTAATGTTGATTTTGGTTTGTCCGGTTTTGCTCATATCCGGCGTCTGCCCGTAAGTCAATGTTACCGTGCCGCTCAGGGTGTCTGCACCAACCAGACCTTCCACCTTGTAATCCTTATCTGCTTCCGGGCTGCTCAGGTCGGGCGCGGTGCTGCCGGTGTAAGCGCTCTTATCAAGCGCCGCAACGGTGACCGCTTTCTCCGCTACGGTCACAGTCAAACTTTGTTCTGCCACATCTGCGTACTCTGCGTTTCCCTGAACCTTATACCAAACGGTGTATTTCCCCACGTTTTTCGCTGTGGGGATCTGCTCACTCCATTTGGAATCGCCAAGCCGGTAGAGCATTGTGCCGCCAGTGGTCCTGCCCGCTGTAACCAGCGCCTGTTCTGCACCATTGTAGGTCAGGGCGTTTGCCGTAGGTGCCGTAACAGTGGGGACAAGCTTGTTGGTCGCATTGACATTGACGGTCAGCGTGATGTCCGCATAGTTCGTGCTCTTGATTACCACGGTCACTGTGCCCACAGAGCCGGTGGTTTTCACATCATTTTTCTGAATCGGCAGGATCAGCTTGCCATCTTCCACCTTCGCACCGTCGGCGTAATAAGTTCTGGGCAAGTTGACCGTTGGTGCGCCGTAGGTCACTGCACCGTACTCTTTGGGAGTTTCCAGCGTGGGCAGGGCGGGGAGCGTCACAGTGTAGGTCTTTTCGCAGTCATTTACAATGGTAAGCGCAGTCTCCTTGGTGAAGTCAGGCGCAGCGGCCTTGGTGATGTTGCCAGTCGTGGTGATGCTGCTCTGCTTCAGGGCGTAGTTCTTCGCGGCCTGCCCCATCAGGGTCACTGTGGCAGTGACGTTCTTGCCGCTGCCCACACTGGCATCGTCAAAGCTGGCGGTCACGGTGTAGTCCTTGTCCTTCTGCAAGGTTACGCTACCCTCGAAGGTCACGCTGGAGATGTCCGCGTTTTTCGTGCCATCATAGGTCTTATCTTTTACCGCAACTGAAAATTGCAGTGAGTACTTAGAAATTTCCGGTACCACGGAATCTGTTAATGTCCTATCGTATGAAGCACTTGAATCTGTCGGTGTAAATTTCACGGTATAAGCCTTGTTATCTTCTACATTCGGATAAATACCAGATGCTGAACTACTATTTTCCGGTTCCCAGCTCCAGGTTCCGGCTACCGGTTGATTTGCACCATTATACACACCATAACCAGAAGCCAGGGAAACCGGAATCTGAGCAAGTGAAACCCCATAAGTCCCCTTCGCATCCCACTTTGGTGTTCCGTTTCCTACAATTCTCAGTGTATCCTTGGTAGACACATTAAGCGGTTGCGTTCTCTCAGAAGCAAATGCATTCTCTTTCGCCTTTATTCTGCTGGTTACCTGATATCCATGTGCCGGATATAATCCCTGAATTTCCGTACCGTCAATCCATGTAAATGCTCCGTCTGAATCTGCATCACGGTATCCATACTCAATGTCATTTTCCGGATTCGTTCTGTTTATGGTAATCGTCGTACCGGTTATAGTCACCTCACCCTCAGTTATTGCAGCCGGTGCTGCCGTTCTTTTAAGAATCGTGATACTTTCGGGTTTTCCGGCAAATTTCTTATCCACGTTGCTTGCAGCAACCCGATAATAAACCGTACTCTCATGATCGGAAGAAATGATGTCTGTAATCGAAATTCCTGATCCACTGCCCATTTTTGCAGATGTCCAGCTTGGAGAGGTCTTGGTTCCGTTTACAATCACATACTGTAAAGATGAGGAAATTGTGATTTCTTCCTTCCGATAATCAATATTCGGCTTGTTCGATTCTTCCGGAATCGTCTGTGTTTGCAAATCCGCCACAAAAACCGCTTCACTGGCTGACATGGACGAGGATGCTTTCTTGCGAATATAGACTGGTACAGACCCACCATTTTCACGAATGTTATCCAGCAGCCCTGTCAGACGAACCATACCACCCTGTCTTATCGTTGTCCATGACTGTGCATCCTTAGAAGCAGCATACTCCAGATCGCAGGAAGCTTTATTCTCTAAAGTCTCCTGTTCGTAATTGATAGAAACATCAGCAGCATTAGGTGCCTCCTGCCGCACTTTTTCTGTCTGGAAATTTACATAGGTTACATCAAGAGATAACACACCATCCTTTTTAATCATCAGTCTGACATGATATTCTTTGTCCGGAGCTAAATCCGTAATAGTATACTCATAGTTTCCGGAAGAACTTTCCTTAAGTGACGTTCCTTTCGAGAACATATCATCTAATGTCCCTGTCTGCTCATCCTCGCCGGAGGTTAAGAAAAACTTAACCTCTGCTCCGGGAGTTCCTGTTGCCTTAAGTGTAGCAGTCGCTTTTGTGTCAGAAATCGTCTTAATATCCGTGACAGCTGCGGAAGTGATACTTGCCGCCTTATTATTAGAATATGTCTGAGTAGCTGGATCATAATATACCGTCTTACTGTACTTGCGGAAATGCGGGTAATCCTCCGTTCCGATCACCTGTCCCCACGTACCATCTGATTGATCACCGTTTAATTTATAGGCAATTTCTCCGGATTTCAGTTTTTCTTCGCTTATAGTAGTAATACCCGGAGAACTATAATCACTCTTTTTTGTCTCATAACAGTTCGTAAAAGTAGCCCTATGATCATTCGAGTACTTAGTTCCTTCCAGTTTTCCTGATACAGCCAAGCAATTAGTCACCGTTCCATTTTTAGTCACCGCTCCTTGTGAACAACTATATGAAAAATTTGTTCCTACTACAAAACAATTCTGAATTTTGATATCACCCACAGTGAGTCTACACAACCCGCAAGTCCAATCACCTTCAAACACCAGCCCTATATTTTGTACATTCCCATATTTAATACTTGCCACCAGTCCGTACTTAGAACTTGTACCGTCATTAGCAGGTCGCAGTCCGGAAATTACATGGTAATTTCCCTCAATAGTCCCCTCGAAAGACCAAGTATCAGATTTGTCTCTAATGCTTGTCCAGTCATGTCCGGCCGGGATCTCAATATCCTTCATCAGCTTCAGATTGCTGTTATTAGGGATTTTACTATCATTAACCTGCTTTGCAAACCAGAACAGCTGACCGGCATTATAAATCTCATAATATCCCTTCCAATTTTTGGGCTCCTGATATGCACCACATGCTTCACAAAATCCATCTGCATTATAGTGCTCATGACTACAAACGGTATCATCATGAAACATCTCGATTTCATTTGGTGTTGTTGTCGAAATCGTCTTACCTGATACTGTGATCGGATTGCCGCCATTTAAGCCCGGTACCGTCACCGAAATCTCTGTTTTATTCTTATTTTCCGGCAGATATACCGTCAGATGTCCCGTGTTCACTTCATCATACGAAATCTGCATGGAAGGAATGACCATAGCTGCACTTTGACCTTTTTGATTGCTCAACGGTTCACCATTCTGCTTGATCGTGATATCGGTTGCCTGTAATATCTGATCGCTCGTGATTGCCGTGGAAACAAATTTTAATCTTGTCTCATAAAGAGGAGTTGCGGCCTTCAAAGTGATCGTTGCATTCTTATCATCAACATCAGCAACATCAGCTTCCATCTGATAAACATAGTCTCCAACCGTCACCGTTACCGTTACCGGTGTCCCTGGCGTTAATGGCTTCAGATAATTGGATGCCTTAAGTGTACCTTGATAATCGCTCACCTTCATCGTCCCTGCATTCCAGGTAATCCCTCCCACGCTGATTGTCACCGGATAAGCGCTTTCGGTGAATCGTACATCCGCAATCGTGCCCTGAATGGCATAGTTTTTCAGTCCGGAATTTTCACTTTTCGGGAAATAATCACCACCATTTAAGTTGACTACTGCCTGATCACGGATGGAAATGGAGCCCACCAAGGTACCATCTACACTGGGCTTCTCTGCGACACCGATCGCATATACTTCATTATGATATGCAATGGCTGAAACCGTTCCGCCCTTGATCACAATCTCACCATACTTGTATCCACCTTCTACCAGTTTTGCTCCACCGCCGCCAGTGCCGATTGCGGCTCCGGGGCGTCTTCCTGCGTTCGTAACATATCCTCCACAGGCTGTCACATTGCCACCGTTGATCTCAATCTTATCCACGCAGCCGAACGGTCCACCGCCAATTCCTGCTCCACCGTATACATGATTAATATCCTTGGGGTAGTTTCCATATCCGCCCTTGGCATACACAGTTCCGCCGTTGATGACAATGGTACCGATGCCGCCCTCTAAACCGCCGCCAATACCTGCTGCCATCCCGCTGCCATAAGCTTCGATATTGCCTCCGTTGATCTCAATCCTCCCCAAGGAACCCTTTCTCATGCTCGACGCACCAATTCCGGCACCTACTCCACCGGTTGCTTTTAAGCTTCCCTCTCCGCGGATCGTCAGGGTACAGCCTTCCGGCACATCAATAGCCGCACACATATCACCGCCCTTGAGTGTATTTTTCCCCTCCAGAATCAGATTCAGTTTTGCACCATCTCCCAGTCGGATCGCCGGTTTCCAGTTAGTTGCTGTCGTAGCGTTATTGTCGATCGGAATCTGGATATCCAGATTCGAAATCGTGATTGTAGCCTCCACACCACTAACCTGAATAACATTGGTCGTACTGTTTCCCGTGATAGTCGCATGATTATACTGTTCCAATGTGTTGCTGTTGATGACGATACCGCCATCCGCAATATCATAAGTACCTGTTGATGCCAGCAAAGCGATTCCGCCGTCCATGCTGACCTCGATCTCCGGAAGCTCCACGCCCTCTGCCAAAATATACTCTCTCGGAAGAACCGGAAGATAATAATAGAAACCACTTTCATCTTCCCGGTTCTCATCCAGCTCCCAAGTAACGCTGATATCCGTCAGCACCGGGATATCTTCTGAGATTTCCTCATCTTCAAACTCATAATCCTCAAGAAAATCCCCGGCATTGCTGTCGGTAGCGATCAGAAACGTACCCTGCTGGTCTTTCTCCTGAACTTCCTGTTTATCTGCTTCCTCCTCATCATTACTATCCGGCACATTTTCTGAATTTTCTGTTTCCGGAGTTTCCTCCTCATCATTGCTATCCGGCATGTTTTCTGAATTTTCTGTTTCCGGAGTTTCCTCCTCATTATTGCTATCCGGCACGTTTTCTGAATTTTCTGTTTCCGGAGTTTCCTCCTCATTCAGATTTTCTTTCTTTGCATTACTGCCGGCAGCAATTTCCGAGTCTTCTTTCTTATCACGGTCGTCTGCTGCCGCTTTCTCATCTTCCGCGCCCTTATCGCGATCCGCATTATTTTTCTGATGATCCACGTTCTTATATTCCACCACCGAAGCCTCGATCGTCTCCGGGAAATTCAGATAATCCTCAAAGTTTTCTCCGGCATCCGCAGGGATCTGAATATGCGCGACCTCCTCCGGTAATTCCGTAAATCCCGTGATCACTTTCAACTTTTTTGCAGGGACTGCCGCAAACGTTGCAGACGGTATGCATAACTGCATCGCTATCATTGCCGCCAATGCTGCAGATACGATCTGCCATTTCTTCTTTTTATACCTCATATCCATTTCCTCCTGTTGTCATTATTTTCTATATAGCGTGACGGTTTTGTTCTCTCCGGTAATATTTTTTATTCATACGTTTCCTCTTCACCTGATTCATTACTTCCCCTTTTTCCCTGAAGCAGCCGGGATACTGCCTCCCGCAGCTGATATTCCGTCACAGGCTTCACCAAAAAGGTGTCCGTCTGCATCCTGCGGCTTTGGGGTTCAAACTCTGCCTGGTCGCTGATCCAAAGGAGCGGGACATCCCTGCTGTAGCCTCGTATGCTCATGCAGAAATTCATCCCTCTGGCTCCATCCTCCATGACCACCACAGCATCATAAGACCCATCCCGCTGCATGGCATAGGTACAAAACACGCCGTTATCAAAGCGGTCTACTTTGCCCAGTTTCATCAGCAAAGCGGTTTCTTTTTCTTTCTGGCTATAACTGCACAGCGCAATTCGCATGTTCGCACCTCCATTTTGTGATGGTTTTTATCGCCTCATATAGCTCCTGATCGGAGCAGTCTGCCGAAAGGAACGCAGAGATACGCAGGTGATACGCGATCAGGGCGAAGTTTTCATCATCACTCCACCAGATAAGCGGTACTTCCGGTGCCAGCCGCTTCGCCTGAATGGCAGCCTCCAATCCCCTTGCCCCGGTCATGGCGATGACAACCGCATGGTAGCGGCTCCGCCGCAGTGCCTGAGCAAGCTGGTTCTCATTCCACAATTCGTCAATCGCAAGCTGCCCATCCCCATCAAAAAGGGAGCGCAGCCTGCTTTCAAACCATTCCATATTTCTCAGCTCCGTACAAAGTGCGATTTTCATGCTGAGCCTCCTTTCCTGAAAAAAAATAAAAAAAGAATCCTACTCGCAGGATTCTCCGCCTGCGGCGGGTCGCTTCTGCGACATACTTCCTAACCGCCGCAGTGCGATCCTCGCGGAGCGTTTTATGTGATAGGAATTTCCTATCACATAAAAAAAACAGACCTTCTCATCGGAAAGTCTGGTAGTATAATTAGGATAGCATCTTGTCAAGGGAAATGCAACCGACTTTGTTTAAGACGCAGGTTTCCTGTTTAAGACGCAAGTTTTTCCTGCGGTTTTATGTTATACTAATATTGGATTATTGTGCAAAGGAGATGGCACGATGCAGATTGCGATTGTGGATGACAGAGCAGAGGACAGAGAAGAACTGTCTGCCTGCCTGGAAAATTATATGAAAAAGCATCAGCTGGACTATACGCTGACAGAATTTGAGGACGGAGAGAATTTTCTGAAAGCTGCCGCCCAGGTCGATTTTCAGCTTGTCTTTATGGACATCTATATGGAGAACATGGATGGAATAGAGGCCGCCAGAAGGCTGCGCCAGAAAAACAGGCTCTGTAAGATCGTTTTTCTGACCATTACAGAAGATTATGCCCGGATGGGGTACAGCCTGTCCGCCAGCTATTATCTGCTGAAGCCGCTTTCGCTCCATCAGGCAGATTTTGAAGAAGCGATGGAGCTGTGCCAGCTAAAACCGCCCTATGAAGTGATGACACTTTCGGTTATGGCTGACCGTCAAAAGCTGGAACTTCCCACAGAGAAGATTCTATACATAGATTATCAAAACCGTATGACACGGATTCATACGGCGGAACGCGTGATACCGGTAAGCGGAGGCTTTCAGGAGGTTACTGCCGCATTACAGAAGGACAAGCGTTTTTTGCTCTGCTACCGGGGCGTTCTAATCAACATGGATTATATCAGCCATGTTGACAGTCAGACCTTCCGTTTGATAAACGGGGAGAATCTTCCGATTGCTCTCCGCAATGGAAAACAGCTGCGGGAAACCTACCGTCAATATGTTTTCTCTGGAATGGGGCGTATCGTATGAAAATGAAACAAATACGCAGGCGTATTCTGGGGGGCTGTCTGGCCTGCCTCCTCTGCTTGACCGGCAGTATCCCCGCATTTGCCGCTGGAACTGCAACCCCAGCCAACGCCGATGAAAGAAGGGAGAATCCGCCGGGTTTAGAAAACAAAGCTTCAGGGGCACTGGATAGCGGAACCCCGGAAACACCGGAAGCATCGGAAGAAATACCCCTCGTCCTTGTCACGGAAATACAAAATGAAGGCGAACTGCTCTCCCTGCCGGCTTTTACCCTGCCCCTTAGAACCACACCGTCTGATGATGACCTGGAGGAAATTTATCAGCTGGCCCTTCAGTATCAGACCGTTTGCGCCACTGTAACAGCCGGTGAAGAAATCCGACAGGAAACATTTTCTGTCGCATGGGATTTTTCAGCCATTGACCAGACCACTCCGGGAGAATATGCCGCAGCAGGCCGGATTGAACTGCCGGAGGGGTATTCCTTTGGTGAAGCTGTCTTGCAGGAGCTTCAGATTTCCGTCCGGGTGGAAGAAATGCCGCCTGCTGTCATTACTTCCATAGAGCAATGGTATCCTTATACAAATGCATTTGCGCTCCCGCAGGGCAGCGAAGTTGAAGCGCTGGAAGAATTATTCGCCGCCTCCCCGTATTATCTGGAATGCTATGCGGAAAACGGAACCAGCTACACTGCTGTGGTGGAATGGGATTTTTCCGGTATTGATCTGAATACTGTGGGACTGTACCATGCAGCAGGAAGGCTGACTGCACCGGAAAATACCATATTTGCGGATCGTGTCGATTTCCCTGAAATTACAATTCCTGTTTCTGTTCAGGCTCCGGGCAGCCCGGACATTAACTGTTTTCTGGCCGCCAGAGGAAACCTTTATTTTCCTTGGGTCACACCGCCGGGAGAACTGGATAAGATCAGTGTATGGCTGTCCGAAAACAACGGTTCATGGAACCAGCTGGAAAATGGCATTTACGTGGGGCGGGAAATGCTCTCGATTGCCACCCGTCTGCTGGCACCGGGCAGCAGCTACCGCCTTCAGGTTGATTATGGCGGTGGACAGACTGGTATCCTGTCCTTGACCTACGCAGATGAAATTGTCCTTGAAGGGTATCATGAAGGCGACCGGGATGGAGGGGATGCAGGCGGAAATCCACCCGATACCATCATTCAGCCGCCTCCTGAAGATACCGACGATTCTGAAAAAACACCACCGGTCAGCGGAGAAAATAATCCTACGGATCACAAGCCTTCCGAGCCATCCCGGGTTGGAAAGGATGATTCCATAGATATCGATAAAGACGATTTCCCATCGGAACAGGCAAACGGTGATACAGAGGAAGATACCGCTTTACAGCAACCCCCTGAAGAGCAGACGATTGTCGGTGCTTCAGAGCTTACCGATCCTGCCCGGAAGCTTTCAGAAAACAGGAAAGATTCCGTGCAAAGCGCTATGGCCGTTCCCCAGGAAGGCGCAGATTCCCAAAACTCTGCGTTTTCAGAGTTCTTCGATGAAACCACTGACCGGATTTCCGGCACGCGCTTTTTGATGATGCTGCAAACAGGGGAGCAAAGAGCCGTCTTTTCCAAACAGGGAATCACCATCAGCATACCCAAAGACGCCTTGCCGGAGGGTATCCAAAACGAAGATCAGATTGAAGTCATCATCCAAAAGGATACGGATGGCGGTTTTTCTTTTTCGTTTTCCATCAATGGAACTGTGCTCAACTCCCTGCCGGATGTTTCTGTCATGCTGCCCTATCCAAATGACCCGGCAGCCGGCACATTGTTCCTTTGTGATGAAAGCGGCGTAGAAATCCCCATGACCGGTTACGACGATACGGCGAAAGCCGCTTCCTTTCAGATCAGCCATACAGGGACTTACACCATTGTGGGGGAAGATACCGCTTCCCTGGCACATGCTGCCGACACAGAGCACAGCTGGTCGCCCATATTCTTTTTCATTCCGGTCTGTCTGGTTCTTCTGTCTGCCGGTGAATTTTTCCTAAGGAGGAGGAGAAAATAAGATGGTATCTTCTGTGGTAAAAAAATATGCTGCCTTATGTATGGTCTGCCTGTGCTCATCCCTGTTTTTTCTTGGCCTGTATCAGTTCAATAATAAATATGGTCAGGACACAATCCAAGCGGCAAATGGGATTCTGGCGCTTTCTGAGGAAGAACTTCAAAAGTCACCGGTGCGCTTTCTGGTATCCGGCTGGGTATTTTATCCTGACGCGCTTTTGACCCCGGAAGAAATACTGGATGAAAGCCATTATATGCGCTACCTTTCCATTGGAGAGCAGACCAATTTTTCCAGTCCTGCAAGCCCTTCTCCCTATGGCTGCGGGACTTACCAGATGACATTCTTTCTGCCGGAACGGAAGGAAGTGTATGCACTGGAAATCCCGGAAGTGTTTTCTGCTTACAACCTTTATCTGGATCAAGACCTGATCCTGCAAATGGGGGAACCGGCACAGGGGACACCATTGGTTCAAAACCGCATGGTCACTTTTCATGGCGGAAAACCGGTCACACTCACCATAGCGGTCAGCAACTATGACCACTTTTACGGAGGGATTGTTTATCCGCCTGCTTTCGGAACGATGCTGGCGGTCAATACAACCAGAGGAATCCGGTTTGCGTTCTGCCTGTTTGGCTGTACGGTTACCTTTGTCTGTGCGCTGCTGTCCTTTTATTTCAGCCGCCGGATGAAACAGAAAAATACATTCCTGTTCGGACTGATCTGCCTTGCCATGTGCGGCCTGTCATCCTATCCTGTGCTTCATATGCTGGCTGCTGTTTCCATATTCCCCTGGTACACGATTGAACTGTTCTGTATCTATCTGGTTACCTGGCTGATTGTGGTTCTGCAAAACCGGATATGCAGGCCGGGCTTCCTGCCTGCGGCCATCAGTAATGGAGTGGGCGCTGCCTTCCTGGTATATGCGTTTTTGTATGGCATGATGGCTTCCCATCTCTCCCTTGGAGCTATTCGTTTCTTCTCCGCATCGGTCTTTTGGTATAAGGCGGCATCTGCACTCTATCTATTTATCATCGCTGTGCTTGCCATTCACAGAGGAGAAAAACGGAGCAGGCCGATCTTCTATGCTGCGGCAGCCGCAACCTGCGCCTTTATATGGGATCGCCTTCTGCCGGTTTATGAGCCGGTTATCGGCGGTTGGTTTGTGGAATGGGGCAGCTTTTTCATAGCAGCCGCCATCGGTTATTCCCTCTGGCGCGATGTGGTAGAGGGGTATGGAAACAGCCTGATTTTTCAGGAAGAACGCAAGCAGGTCGTCCGGCAGCTTTCTATGCAGACCGAATACAGCCGTCAGGTTTCTGAAGCAGCGGCAGAAAACAGAAGGCTGATTCACGACATCAAACACCATCTGCACACCATAGACCGCATGGCCTCTGAACGTGGGCAGACGGAGATCTGCTCCTTCCTGTTACAGGTAGAGGAACAGGTTGCGGCGTCATCGGGTCACTCCTATGTTGCGTTCTGTAAAAATCCCATCGTAAATGCGCTGATTGAATACTACTACGGCATGGCGCAGATACAAGGGACAGAATTTCAGGTGCGGCTCGATCTTCCCGATCAGATGCCGCTTACCGATGTGGAACTGTGTACGGTGCTGGGCAATCTTTTGGACAATGCCGTTGAGGCGTGCAGCCGCCAAAAGCAAGGAGTGCGCCGCATTTTAGTTGCCGGCGAAACCAGAGGCAAAATGTATTTTTTGAAGATTGAAAACACTTACGACGGGCTGGTCTTTCAGGAGGGAAAAACATTCCTCTCCCGAAAGGGCTCATCCGCTGATCACGGAATCGGACTTTCCTCTGTCCGAAAAATCATTGAAGGCCATGGCGGTGATCTCGATCTTGTTCCCGGTGAGGAATCCTTTCTTGTTGGAGTTACAATACAGATGTAAAAACTGTTTTTTGAGGCGCATTCAGATAACATAGGCAAGACCTGATGGATGGACTTTGAAATAGATTTTTGCAACCTTTCGCACTTTTCTATTCCAATATTAGTATATCCAAAGCAGAATAAAACATGAAATACCACATCAGGCAGTCCCTGTTCATCAATAACCTTCTGCATTTGATCACGCAGGTGGCTGTCTCCGATAGGAGAACCAAGAAAAAAGCCAGACACTGCTTTTCAGTATCTGGCTTTTTATTGTAGATTTTTAATAACCTATTCACCTATGGAAGCAAACAGGTGACTGATAAATTCAAATGCCTGAATTGCTTTTTCAAAGCTCTGACGATTGGATGTGTAGAGCAGATCTTCATGAAGAGTTTCATATCTTCCACGAATTTCATCGTTGAAATACTGTTTCCAGTTTTCAAAGGCATACGCCCCCAACGGATCATAATCTTCAGAAATATTACGCTTCTGAAGATAGAGGCTGTCCGTTTCTTTTGTGAGCTTTAGAAGCTGCTTCAGCCGTTCGGTATCATTCAGGAAATACCATAAAATAAAAAATGCAACAATGAATTTTCACGATCATTGCTGCAAAAAATGCACGTTCCCAGGGGGAATTGAACCCTCAACTAGTGCTTAGGAGCTCAAGTCCCCGTTGGAAACCTATATTATTTTGAGTTAAGATAAGTCAAGTAAAGCATTGATTTTTCTACCTTCCCTGCTGCACACTATCAATATAGAACATGATCGGAACCGGGCAGAGCATCACAACGAAGAAGCACATATTCGACAGAATAGAAGCATTGGAAACAAACAGCTGGCGCAGCTTCGATTCTCCCAGCATCCGGTAAAAGGTTCCGGTATAAGTAATGCTTTCCTCCGTGACCGGTTCCCTTTCACTTGGGTAAATATATTGTCCCAAAAGGAATGCCGCAAGCAGCACACATATCACCACATAAAATAAAATTCTCTTATACTTTTGGATCGTATATTTCGCTTCTGTAAAATGTTTATGGAAAATTCATTCGACAAATCATGCTTTCCGAACTAAAATAGGAATGCGATATGATAATTTCATGATCCTATGAAAGGAGACAACATGATATGAAGAATAAAAAATATTCCATCGTTTATAGCAGCTTAACAGGTAATACCAAGGTGCTGGCTGATGCAATCCACGAGGCATTACCTCAGGATGAATGTGAGTATTTCGGTGTGTCCGACACAGTGATCCCTTCTTCCGAACTGCTCTATATCGGATTTTGGACAGACAAGGGTAATGCAGATACCAAGACATTACAGCTATTATCGCAGTTAAAGAATAAACAGATTTTTCTGTTTGGAACTGCAGGCTTTGGTGGCAGTGATATCTATTTTCGGAAAATCCTGAGTCAGGTTAAGCAGTTCATTGACGCAAGCAATGTTATCGTCGGAGAGTATATGTGTCAGGGCAGAATGCCGCAGTCTGTCCGGGAACGCTACTTGAAAATGAAGGAAGCTCCTGATCATCCGGCAAATCTTGATGTATTGATCCAGAATTTTGACTGTGCATTGTCTCACCCTGATGCCAATGACTTGGAAAAACTGAAAGAAGCCGTTATGGATCCATCCTTCTGATAAGACCATAAAATAAGGCAGCCCCACATAGCTGAGTCTGCCTTACTCTCTTTATTTAACGTTGATGCCACTGGCATATTGCTGCAGAAACTGTTTCTTTCCACATGGTCTTCCAAAATAATATCCCTGCAGATAATCAACCTTCATTTCTTTCATTTTCAGAAGCCATT
>OBKI01000831.1_pt1 | contig 16839 bp, 10 predicted proteins | sample 1519731 | NCBI WGS metagenome assembly OBKI01 (sample SAMN00265070, study PRJEB22529) | human gut metagenome
CTTACAGTACTACTTATGAGAAGAAGCACAAAAAACAAACATCTTCCCATTTTTACAAAACCATTCATGTCTTTCACAAATATTCAAAAATACCCTGCAAAAATATGAAAAAATTAATTAAAACACAAGATATAAATGTATTCATATTTCAATCAGTAATCATCATTAATTTTTCATATCCTCAGTTTTTAGTTTGTGGAAGAATATATCATAAATGAAAATGGGGAGAGAGTATTTTTTCCTCCAATTAATTTGCATCTTTCAATATATTATCCGAATATTGCAGAGATGAAAAAGCACACTATGAATCCAGTTGATGAAAAAATCATAATAAAAAAGCTAAAGGCAGGAGACAACGAGGCATACAAGTATTTGTATGACTATCATTATGTTGCTCTCTGCAAACTTAGTTATTATATGCTGAAGGATAAAATACAAGCAGAAAGTATAGTCAGTGATGTTATTTTTCACTTATGGGAGATTAGGGAGAATCTGGAACTTGTTCCTCCTCTACGTAATTACTTAATTATAGCCGTACGTAATAAATGCCTGAATTATCTGGCTCTCAAACAACAAGAAGTGGAAATCCGTTTTTCTGTTATGGAACGGGCAGGAATCCAACTGCAAAATATCATCCCAGACAATCAGCAACCTCTAGGGACGCTAATAAAGAAAGAACTGGAACATAAAATTCAGGAAGTGATTCAAAAACTTCCCCCTGTCTGCAAGCAGGTATTTATGATGAGCCGCTTCCGAGAGATGAGCTACGAAGAAATTTCTCAGGAACTTGACATCTCCGTCAATACGGTTAAATATCACATAAAGAACGCATTAGTAGTACTCAAGAAAGAATTTGGAACTTTTTTATGCATTTTTCTCGCTTTTTACCCTACCCTCTTATTCTAAAAAACTGTAGTATATATAAAGGCAATCATTATTTATGGATGAACAATCACTACATACAGACACAGTTCACGATTGGATTACCGGATATCTGACCAATAGCCTGACACCGGAAGAAATGCAATCATTTCAAGAATGGCTGAATGCCTCGGAAGAAAACAGAAAATATTTCTCCGATATACAGGAGGTATGGATAGCCGCCTCGAATGAGGCAGACGATGTTCATAGCTTCAACAAAGACAGAGCTTATCAACTATTCCTGAGACGAACCGGAGAAACTACCCAACAAGGTATCAATAAACGCAAGGCTTTCCAACTTCGCCCATGGATGTATGCTGCCGCGATGACTATCATTGTCTTTATTTGCGGAACGATTGCTTTCCAGACAGGAAAGAGTGTTATCCGCAAGCAGTTAACCCAAATTTCCATTGAAGCCCCATACGGCTCAAAAACCAAATTATATCTTCCGGACGGGACGCTGGTCTGGCTCAATGCCGGTTCGAAGATGAGTTATGCGCAAGACTTCGGTATCAACGAACGGGCACTGAATCTTACCGGAGAAGCTTATTTCGAAGTAACCAAGAATAAACATATTCCTTTTAAAGTACATACTGATGAACTGGACGTAAAGGTATTAGGAACCAAATTCAATTTCAGAAATTATCAGGATGATCTGGAAGCGAAAGTTTGTTTGCTCGAAGGTAAAGTGGCTCTCAGCACCCAACAAAAGGAAACGATACTTCACCCGGATCAGCAAGCCCTATTAGACAAGAAGACCGGAAAATTATTGATTTCAAATACTAAAGCTGCTTACAGTGCCGAATGGACAAACGACCGTCTCTATTTCGACGAAGCGCTGCTCCCCGATATTGTGAAGGAACTGGAAAGAAGCTACAACATAAAAATCACTATTGCAGACGCTGCTCTAAACTCCGTCCGTTTCTATGGTAATTTCCGCAGAAGGGAACAGAGTATCCGGGAAATTATGGATGTACTATCATCTACCGATAAAATGACTTATACCATTGAGGGAAAAAATATTGTGATCACACTTCCTGAATGAAACAGAATGTTAAACCTTTTAAAACTTAAAAAGAATATGAAAAGCAACTTTGAAAAAACATGACTTTCCTTTCCCCGACAGAAATAAAAAAGGTCAGGTTCCTTTCCACCCCTGACCTCCTTTTAACTTTCTGTCTTAAAAGCCTCAGTGACTTTATCGATGAAAGCTTAGGCAAATATAAATAAAATCCTAAACTTCTCATCCTATTTATCAATTATTTATTCATTGACTTATGAAAACTAAGAAAAAGTTTTTTTCATGGTCCTGCTCATGTTATGTCTTCATCTGAGCTCATTTGCACAGCATATCAGTATGCAGTTGAAGAACGTGACTGTAAAACAGGCCATTGAAACCATACAGAAGCAAAATGGATATTCATTTACATTTGCGGCAAGCGATCTGAATACCCAGAAGATTATTACGGTAACAGCAAGGAACCTACCCATAGAGAAGGTAGTGGAACAGATTTTAATAGGACAAAATGTTAGTTATACAGTTCAAGGTAAAGACATCATTATAAAAAAGAAAAGTAACCAAGCCACACAACAGAAGAAAAAAAGTACAATCAGCGGAATCATCACAGACAATTACGGGGAACCGATCATCGGTGCCAATATCAAAGAAAAAAATGGTACAAATGGGACTATCTCCGATATTGACGGAAAGTTTCAGCTCACTGTTGACGAAGGTAGCAGCGTACAAATATCTTACCTGGGATATCTGACGCAGGAGGTGAATACCAGGAACAAAACGCATCTGGCTATCTCAATGAAAGAAGACGCGCAGGCATTGGATGAAGTTGTCGTTGTGGGGTACGGAACGATGAAGAAAAGAGACTTGACTGGTGCTATTTCTTCTATCAAAATGGATGAAACTCCCGTGCAGACCTTCACGACAGTCAGCCATGCGTTAGCCGGAAAAGCAGCAGGTCTGCAAGTAGTGCAGACGAGTGCACAGGTAGGCGGTGGCAGTAGTTTCAATATACGTGGCGCAGCCTCCGTCGGAGCCGGGAACGATCCGCTTATCATCATCGACGGTTTTCCTGTTTCTTCCAGTTCTACGCTTGGTTCGGGCAATCGTTACGAAGCGGGACAAACCGATAATATCCTCGAATCTATCAATCCGAATGACATTGAGTCGATAGAGGTTCTGAAAGACGCCAGTTCTACCGCCATCTACGGTGCAAGAGCCGGACACGGTGTGATTATCGTTACTACCAAACGGGGAAAAGAAGGAAAAGCAAGCGTCAACTATTCCGCCAATGTTTCTGTGCAAAGAATGAAAAACTCATTCAAGATGTTGAACGGACAGGACTATATGTATCAGACCAACCGATATTATCACGAGCTATGGTTGAAAGAAAAAGGGGAAGGTATTTACGAGGATTATATGATACCGAATGATGATGCGGCGGACTTTAAACCCAGATACTCGAACGACCAGATACTCAATGCACCGACAGTTCCATGGTTTGATGAAATCACACGCACCGGACTTATGCACCAGCACAATATTTCTATAAACGGAGGAACGGAAAAGACAAAATATATGGCTTCTATCAACTACCTCAACCACTCCGGTGTAGTGAAAAATAATGACATAGAGCGCTTCACTGCAAAAATAAATCTGGACCAGCAGATTTCCAAGTACGTAAAGGCCGGATTGTCTTTCAATATTAGCCGTAATAACTACGATAATGTACCTTTGGGAAACGGCGAGAATGAAAATTCCGGTATCATTACTGCTGCTGTTGCTTTCAACCCGACTGTTCCCGTCAGAGATGAAAAAGGAAATTATTCGACCAATCCTCAGATGCCTCAACTCCCGAACCCGGTGTCTCTCCTCGAAATTAATGATAAAACTGTAAAGGAACGATTGTTGGGTTCGGCTTATATAGAAGTGGAACCCATCAAGGGACTAAAACTAAAAGCCAATTTGGGTATCGACCGAAAATATCAGAAACGAAAAACTTATCTTCCGAAAACCACTCAATACGGGGCGGCAGTCAACGGTCAGGCATATTTAGCCCAGGAAGATAACAACGACTATTTAATGGATCTGACAGCCAATTATCAAAAAATATTTGGTGAACATAGTTTCAATGTTCTTTTCGGTTATTCCTATCAGAAGTTCAACACCGAAGGAATGAGTGCAGGTAATCAAGATTTTATCAATGATTCATTCCTATACAATAATCTGGGAGCAGGAAACTATAGTCGACCGCCGGTAGGTTCGTACGCTTCGGTAAGCAGCTTGAGTTCTTACTTCGGACGTTTCAATTATTCGTGGAAAGAAAAATACCTGCTCACTGCCACCATTCGTGCCGACGGCGCCTCCAACTTTGCCAAAGGACATCAATGGGGTTATTTCCCTTCCGTATCCGCCGGCTGGCGCTTCTCCGAAGAAAAATTTATCAAGAGCTCTTCCTCTGACTTTCTTTCGAATGGTAAACTACGCTTAAGTTGGGGACAAACCGGTAATTATAATGTAGGCAACGGAGCTCTCGACTATTATGGAGCAGACCCGTGGTATGGCAGCCAATTCGGTGATTCACAGCACGTAGGTATCTATGTATCACAATTAGGTAACCCGAACCTGACATGGGAAACGACAACCGAATTTAATATCGGTCTGGACTTGGGATTTTTCAACAATCGGATTAACCTGACTGCCGAATATTTCCAGCGTACGATCTCCGATTTGCTGGTGAAGAACAAAACGATTCCCCATTATAATGAAGTGAAAACCATTGCAGCCAACATTGGTTCGACTCAAAGTAACGGTGTGGAACTGACTCTGAACACGCAAAATATACAGACTAAACAGTTTACATGGAGTACTGATTTAACTTTCTCAACGTATAACGACCGTTGGAAAGAACGAGATCCGAACTGGAAACCTGCTGCCTATCAGAAGGAACAAGACCCGATTCGCGGAGTCTTTGCCTATGTAGCCGACGGACTGTTACAACCTGGTGAGGAAGCCCCCGCCCACCAGCCGCAACTTCTTCCCGGACAAGTGAAACTCAAGAATATAAATGGAGATGATAAACTGAATGAGGAAGATATGGTCTTAATCGGACGCAATGACCCCAAATTCATTTTCGGTTTCAACAACAATTTTTCTTATAAGAATTTCGACCTTAATATATATATGTATGGACAGGTAGGTAAAATTGCCGGAGCAAACAGTTATTACGACGCCTGGGGATCTTACGGAAACCGCATCAAACTGGGACAGAATGTACCTGTCTCTTTCAAAGATGCCTGGAGTTCGGACAACCAGACAAGTACACGCCCCAGCTTCATCGAGTCGGCTTATGGTACCGGTGATCTGTTTCTCCAGAAAATTTCATTCCTGCGTATCAGAAATATCACATTAGGCTACACCGTGCCAATCAGTAAAAGTATCTGTAACCGACTGCGAGTGTATGCTGACGTCAACAATCCATGTGTATGGACCAACTGGAAAGGCCAAGATCCGGAAACGGACAGTAACACGAATGCATATCCCAACGTCACTAGTTTTAGTATCGGAGTAGATATTTCATTCTAAATAAACCTAAAAAGAATTGAACATGAAAAGAATTACAAAACTTATATATCTTGCTCTCGGAAGCTGCCTCATCGCAGGACTAAACGCTTCGTGTGAACTCGTCTCCGAGAACTATGGTGATATCAACACCAGTATCTTCCCCAAAACGGCAGAAGACGCTGACGCTATCACAACGTCTGCCGCATACGCCACCTTTAAAAATAGTGGCTATGGAGGTCTGTTCAATATAGCAACAGGCATACAAATCGTCAGCGACGAAGCAGGCGATTACGGAATGTGCAACTGGGGTTGGGACCACATCAACTATGCCAACTGGAACACCCTCAAGATATCCGGTTCCGGTAGCTGGCTGACTGTTGAGAGCTACGCCTATGTAAACGATATCAGTAAAATGACTCTGACTATCGACCGGTTGAACGATATTGAAATGGACGATGCCCTCAAACAGCAATACATCGCCGAACTTCGTATGGGCAGGGGGTGGCTGGCATACCTTCTCTATGATTTCTACGGTCCAATCCCCATTGCCGACCTGGAAACACTCAAGAATCCTATGGCTGAGAAGATTCTCCCCCGACTCAGCGAGGAAGAAATGCAGACATATATCGAGACTGAACTTACAGAAGCAAGCAAAGTACTGCCTGCCAACTACAGAAAGGGAGATAAGAACTATGGTCGTTTTACAGCCGGATTGGCACATACTGTTTTGCTAAAACTCTATATGCTGACCAAGCAATGGGACAAGGCGGAAGCAGAGGGACGCGAACTGATGAAACCTGAATATGGTTTCGAACTTGTGCCCGAATACAAAGATATATTCACGCTGGCAAATGAGAAGAACCCGGAAATTATCTGGGCTTGCCAATGTGCCAAAGGATACCAGGAACATAAATGGCAACCTCATGTATTACCCAACGACTATAATTTCACTTCTTATCTGGATAAAATGACCAAATGGAACGGATATAAAATCTCATGGGATTTTATGCAGACCTTTGATCCGGCAGACAGACGTTTGCTGACGATTGCATACGAATATACCAGTAAAGACGGAGTGGTACATAATGAAAAGAATGACAGACCGGAGCCTTCCGCTCAATTATATTTAGGAGCAGTTCCATTGAAATATGAATTTGATCCGGATTGTACGGGAGAAGATTCACAAATAGACTGGATTATCTACCGGTATGCCGATGTGCTCACTTTGACAGCAGAGGCTATTGTACGCAACAAGAATGCCGTAACGCAGGAAGCTGTTAATTTGCTTAATGAAGTGCGTACCCGATCGCTTCCGGGCAAAGGATACAGCCTACAAGATTTGAACAGTGTGGACAAATTTCTGAAAGCTGTATTGGACGAAAGAGGTTGGGAGTTATATTTCGAAGGAAACCGCCGCCAAGACCTGATCCGCTATGGATTATTTGTGGAAGCTATCAAAAAGAAGGCTCAATCAATGGGTAAACAAACGCTTGTGGATGAAGACCGTTACCGCTTCCCTATTCCACAAGATATTATTGATGAAGGTAAGGGAATAATCAAACAGAACCCCGGTTATTAATCACTGAAAAGAAAAAACATGAAAAAGTTAATTTATAGCATCATCGGGCTACTAATGTTCGCCGGTTGCGAAGATAATTATAAGACCAATATCACAATTCCAATGTCGGGCATATATCTGAGTTCTCCCGCCGAAGGAGCAACTATGGACTTAAACGATGAAAGTAAAGATTCATACGAATTTACTTGGGATAAGGCTTCGGAACAAGGTTCCGTACTGATATTCAGCACTACCAAGGACCTTGTGAAACAAGTTACCGTAGAAGCAGGGACAGGAAAAAATTGCAATATATCAACACTGGTTATCAACCAATTACTTTCCAAGTTAGATATTAAATCCGGAAATGAAAAACTCATTTACTGGACTGTAAAAGATAAAAATAACCAGACTGCCGCCGCATCAGAAGTTCGTACGCTACAAGCCAGACGAATGAAAAGTATCTTGCTTGCTCCTGAAGATATGTCGACAGCCACTTTGTTGGCAGACGCTACACAAACCAAAATAAAATTTGAATGGGATGCTTCAGGAATCGGTAATGATACAGAGTGTACGGTACTTCTTTCTTTAGATCCGGAAATGGACAACTTCGTAGAACTGCCGACCAAAGGAACAGGAAATATATCGATCACCCACGAAGAAATGGAACAGACAATCGAAAAACTGTCTATCAAGCGTTACCGGACCAATACTATTTATTGGAATGTACGTAACAATACAGATCAGGCACTTATTTCGCGTGTCGCCAACACATTATACACAAACGACATGATGCGTCTTGTTGACAAACGTGGAGATGAGACGATCACTTATCCCGTAGTCCGCGTGACATTCTCCGACGGAACTTCGCAAGTGTGGACAGCCCAAAATCTGAATACTACCAGATATCCGGATGGAACGGAAATCGAAGCCGAATATTACAGATATGCTCCCGAATCCCTTGGAGAAGACTGGATTAAAGCAATCGGTACCTATTACAGTTTCGTGATTCGCGACCGGATTATCCCGAAAGGCTGGAGAATACCGACCGAAGCGGAATGGAATTATTTATTCTCCGAAGCCGGAAAGAATGGCGGGTATAATGTTCTTAAAGATCCTGTCTATTATTATAAAAATCCTACCGGCCAGGAACATCTGAATGAATGGGGACTGAGCTTTACTTCAGCAGGTACATGGAACTTGGATAGGGACGCAATCGAACTGGCTCAGGAAAAATTCTACTTTATGGCCGCCGACTTGGGCGATCCCGCAACCTGGAACGATCCCTGGCGAGCTTTAATCCATGACAACAGCGAAACATTATGGGTATCCTGGGCTAAAGGAACCGTCATGCGCTATATCTATGCAGAATAACTAATAAAACATGAATCATTATGAAAAGATATTACTTTCAAATATTACTGGCGTGTTGTCTGACATTATTTGCCGGATGTTCCGATTCCGATTCGGAATCCGGTCAGAACGGCATACCCAAAGGTTCAAAAGCTATTGACCTGCAACAAGACAGAAGTGGTCTGCTACGTAATCCCTGCATGGGTTGGGGACTTTATGACGATGCTGTCGGCAGTGTAGCCAACGCAGAAGAGTATTGGACTGCACAAGACGAAGCTGCACGCAACCATGCATCTTTCTTCTATATACGCTGGCGTTGGTCGGAAATGGAACCGGAGGAAGGAAAATATGCCTGGATCTATGACGATAACTATAAAAAGCTGATTCAAGGAGCGCTCGACCGGGGATTGAAGTTATGTTTCCGTATCTATGACAACGGACAGGACAATATCCGCCAAGGTACTCCCGAATATGTCCGTACCGCAGGTGCCCAAGGATACGAAGTCGAAGGACAAAATAACGCCAAACTATGGACTCCTTATGCCGACGACCCTATCTTTCAGCAGAAATATGAAAAGTTTGTCGCAGCATTCGCCAAAGAGTATGATAACCCGGATATCGTAGATTTTATCGACGGGCACTCTTTAGGCTGGTGGGGCGAAGGCTCACATATCAAGTACCTGAATTCTGACAAGAAGAAAGAGACTTTCGACTGGTTTACAACGATGTATTCCAAGAACTTCAAGAATATCATTCTGGTATTACCTTATAATAGCGAAATCGGATTCAATACGGAAAAAGAAATCGCTATCGACCAAAAAGGGTATGGATTGCGCAGAGACGGTCTGGGAAGTATGTGGTTTACTGAAAATGACGAGAAAGTAGCGAACGAGATGTATGGAAAAGTTTTAATGGTGGGCGAATGTGCTTACTGGGGAGGATATACGGCTGCTTACGAACCTTTCAAAAATGACACAAAATATTCCTTCAAATCATGGAAGGATGTATATAATCAGAGTTTCGACCATGCCCAGACTTATCATTTCAATACACTCGACCTAAGGACGATTACCGAAACAAAGGGCTGGACGGGACTGGCACCGGAACTTGTCCGCAAATTTGTTCTGAACGGCGGATACAGGGTATATCCTACTTATGTAATCATGCCTTATGAAGCCTCAGCAGGCCAAACCGTATCTATCTCCCACTCATGGAGAAACACCGGATATGGTTACTTGCCGAATAACATGAAGAATTGGAACTATAAGTACAAACCGGCCTTTGCCTTGTTCGACGAGAGCGGCAAACTGGTAAAATCATGGATTGACGAGGATGCCGAACCTTCGCAATGGTTGTCTAACCAACGGAAAAACTATACTTACGAGGTTTCCCTCGACGGTATTTCCAGAGGCAATTACCAATGGGCGGTAGCTATTGTCGACAAGACCAAAGATAACCAACCAGGTATCAATATCGGTATCAAAGATAAGGAGAAGAAGGATGGGTGGACATTTATCAGTGAAATGACTATTAAATAAATGAACCGATAAAGCATGAAACATATACATTTATATCTATTTGCACTTATCTCCGTGATCCTTACAAGCTGCTCACACGCCTGTCAAAAGGTAGAGTTGCAGGAAGACACCGTATCATTGCTTCGCAACCCTTGTATGGGTTGGGGAGTATATGATGACGCTAATGATGAAGTACAAAACGCGAATATTTACTGGGCTGCCCAAGATGAGGCAGCCCGTCAATACGCTTCTTTCTTTTATGTACGTTGGAGGTGGTCGGACATGGAACCGGAAGAAGGCAAATACGCCTGGCTGTATGATGAAAATTACAAAAAACTGATACAGGGTGCCTTAGACCGTGGATTGAAACTCTGTTTCCGTATTTACAACAACGGACAGGATAACCTGCGTGCCGGAACTCCTGACTACGTACGCCGTGCCGGAGCAAAAGGATATACCGTAAAAGGATTGAAAGGTGATCTTTGGACACCTTATCCGGATGATCCGATTTTTCAGGAAAAACTGGAAAAGTTTGTCGAAGCCTTTGCCAAGGAATATGATAATCCGGATATTGTAGACTTTGTAGACGGATATAGTCTTGGTTGGTGGGGAGAATGTCACCATGTGATCCTGCAAGACCAAAACAAATTCGAGCAAGTGTTCGACTGGTTCACAACCCTCTATTCCACTCACTTCAAAAATGTGCTTCTTACGCTCCCCTTCGGCAGCCAAATCGGTTTCGACACCGAAAAACGAATTGCAATTGACGGAAAAGGATATGGCATGAGACGAGACGGATTGGGAAGCATGTGGTTCAGTGATGAAGAAAGGAGGATCGTCGCGGATATGTATGGAAAGACACTTCTTGTCGGAGAATCCTGTTACTGGGGATGTTCCACCGATGATTGCACTCCATTCACCTCGGATACACGTTATCGGATGAATACATGGAGAGATGTATACAAACAGACCTTCCAACACGCCATTGAAGGACATTTCAATACGTTGGATTTAAGAGAGCTCCCCGAAACAAAAGGGTGGACCGAACGGGCAAATGACCTGGTAGAAAAGTTTATTATCCAAGGAGGATACCGGATATATCCATGCAGCGTATCATTGCCAGTCCGTGCCAAAGCCAAATCGACAGTCCTCATTTCACACGAATGGAAAAATACAGGAAATGGTTATCTACCTAACAATATACCCAACTGGAATTATAAATATAAACCGGCTTTTGCATTGTTTGACCTACAAGGGAATCTAGTGCAAACATGGGTAGACGACAACGCAGAACCTTCGGACTGGTTGCATAACACAGTGCATTCTTATACTTATCCGGTTACTTTCACGGATATTCCGAAAGGTACTTATCAATGGGCTGTAGCTATCATCGACCAAACAAAAGACCAACAGCCGGGAATTAAACTGGCAATCAAAGACAAGCAAGAAAAAAAAGGCTGGTTTCTACTTAATGAGATCGTTATTCAATAAAAAACAATTATATGAAAAATTACAAATTTTCTAAAGAAATAAAGGAATTATTCTCACCGCAGTGAGAATAAATTCTTATCGCTATGAGAAAAAGTTCTCACCACAATGAGAATTTTTTCTCATCACGGTGAGAATACTTTGAGAATTATTTCATCTTATAAACCAATGTTCCTCCCTTGACAATATCTTCATGAGAGATAGTATTCTTCGTATAAGGTTCACCATTCAAAGTAATGCTATCCACATACTTATGCTCTTTCGACAGGTTCTCTGCGATAATAGTAAAAGTCTTGCCACCAGCCAAATGCAATACCATTTCAGGCAACTGGGGCGCCCCGAATACATACTCGCCACTCACCGGATTCACCGGATAAAATCCCATTGCACTCAACATATACCATGCAGACATCTGACCACAATCGTCATTTCCGCAAAGTCCGTCAGGTTTGTTTCGGTATTGAGTATCGAAAATCTCACGGATTAACTCTTGTGTACGCTCCGGACGACCAGCTAATGCATATAAATAAGTTACGTGATGACTCGGTTCGTTGCCGTGAGCATATTGTCCGATCAATCCTGTTACATCAGCCAGACCTTCACCTTCCAAAGTAACGGTAAACAAAGAATCCAATTTATTCAGGAAAGGTTTTTCACCACCAAAGAGCCGGATTAATCCCGGGACGTCATGTTGCACGTGCCAGGTATATTGCCATGCATTTCCCTCCGTATAATCTCCCCCTATACTTTCCGAATGTCCCAAAGCACTCGGATTAAACGGAGCCTTCCATGTTCCATCTGCTTTGCGCGGACGCATAAACTGGGTTTCAGTATCAAAGAGGTTCTTATAATAATCGGCACGTTTTGCAAAGTACGCCGCATCTTCTTCTTTTCCCATACGGCGTGCCATGTCGGCAGCAGCATAATCGTCATATACCGACTCTAATGTGGAAGACACCGATTCGGCTTTTATCAGGTCGGTCGGGAAATAGCCGTATTTCGTATATACTTCCCAGTTTGACTTCAACGGATGTGAAACAGTCTGCGTCTTCTTTATAATATTGAAAGCACGCTCCGCGTCAAAGCCACGGAATCCCTTACGATAGGCCTCGGCAATCACAGAAACCCCATGATTACCTATCATACAGTAGTTCTCCTTTCCCCATAATGCCCAGATAGGCAGGAATCCCTGCACTTCACCTTGTTCTATCAACGAATTAACAAAACCGTCGACACGTTCGGGAATTATCAATGTATAGAAAGGATGAGCGGCACGATAAGTATCCCACAAAGAGAACGTAGAATAAAAAGTCCCCGTTCCCGCTTTCACAACGGAGTCGGCAGCGTTACGATACATACCATCGACATCCGAAATCTCATTCGGTTGAATCAAAGCATGATAGAAACTGGTATAGAAGTTTGTCTTTTCATCATCGGTACCCTCTATTTCGATACGGCTCAGATAACTATTCCATTCATTATGCGCAGCGTCTCTCACTCCGTCAAAGTCCCAGGCAGGAATTTCCGCTTCCAAGTTCTTCTTGGCTCCGGCTACGCTCGTAGTGGAAAGGGCCACTTTCATCATCAACTCGTCTCCCGGCTGTATGTCGAAAGTAGCAACAATGCGTTTCCCTTTCTCCGTCTCTCCCATCGGAAGGTAAAGTGAGTCTGCAACAGGACGATTAAATTTTATCACAAAGAAATAATCCTGATTCACCCATACGGCATTATTGACATGTCCGGTCAGCGTTTGGGCGTCTTCCCAATTCACCTCACAACTCTTCACGTGTGAATGATATTGTTCTTCCCTCCAGGCAGGACCATGCTGAAGATCTATCAGCAGAGAAGCGGAGTCTGCTTTGTTGTAGGTATATCGATGCAGGGCAGCATGGATAGAAGCCGTCAGTTCCGCTTTCACCTGCGGATCGGAAAGTTCCACAGTATAGTAACCCGGCGCAGCCGCTTCTTTATCTTTCGGGAAATGACTGCGATAAGCGTCCCAGGCACGGGTACGTGTACCGGTAACAGGCATTACCAGAATATCACCCAAGTCCATACATCCTGTTCCATTCAGATGCGTCTGCGTGAATCCCCAAATCAGAGAATCCTGATAGGTATACTCGGAACAATAGCGCCAGCCGACTGCACCCGTCACAGGGCTGCTCTGGATCATTCCGAAAGGATAACAAGCCCCCGGAAAGGTATGCCCATTATCGGCCGCACCGATGAATGTATTAACGTATCGGGTATAATCTTTTGTTTCCGCTTTTTCTGTCGGAGAACAGGAAGAATAGAAAAATAAACCTGCCAAAGCAGCAGCCATAAGAGGGATTCTTCTTTTCATAGTAAATATAATGTTAAATTAATGTCGCATAATGACAGCGACAAAGATAAAAAAAATCCCTCTCATGACATCCGTACGATTCGTTTATTTCCAAAGGCAATCTATCGTTCCACTGTGATAAAACAAAAAATCTTGCGACTTATTGGATAAATACAACTCAATTATTTATCTTTGTTAGCTTAATAATAAGCTGGCTCAAAAAAACAATAAGCATAATGAAAGATTTCTTGAAATTTACACTTGCAACAGTAACCGGTATTATCCTGTCAAGTATCGTATTATTTATTGTCAGCATGGTGACCTTGTTCGGTATCATGTCTGCTTCGGATACGGAGACAATAGTAAAAAAGAATTCGGTAATGATGCTCGATCTGAACGGAACGTTGGTCGAACGCACGCAAGAGAATCCATTGGACATTCTATCACAATTATTCAGTGACGATTCCAATATATACGGTCTGGACGATATCCTCTCTTCTATCAAAAAAGCAAAAGAGAATGAAAATATTAAAGGAATTTACTTGCAGGCCTCTTCATTGGGAACGTCATACGCTTCTTTACAGGAGATCCGTAATGCACTACTTGATTTCAAGGAAAGCGGAAAGTTTATCATTGCTTATGGAGACTCTTACACCCAGGGACTTTATTATCTTTCCAGCGTAGCCGACAAAGTGCTGCTCAATCCTAAAGGGATGATAGAGTGGCGTGGCATTGCCGCAGCTCCTGTCTTCTACAAAGATTTGCTGCAAAAAACTGGTGTAGAAATGCAAATCTTCAAGGTAGGCACATACAAATCGGCAGTGGAACCGTTTATTTCTACCGAGATGAGCCCCGCCAACCGGGAACAAGTGACTGCTTATATCAATTCTATTTGGAGACAAGTGACTGAAGGTGTATCCAATTCACGCTATATCCCGGTAGATTCATTGAATGCCTATGCCGACCGTATGCTAATGTTCTATCCGGCAGAGGAAAGTGTAAAATGCGGATTGGCTGATACGCTGATTTACCGAAATGATGTGCGTAACTATCTAAAAGAGCTGGTAGAAATAGGCAAGGACGATCAATTGCCTATGCTTGGCTTGAGCGATATGGTCAATGTGAGGAAAAATGTACCGAAGGATAAGAGTGGCAATATCGTAGCTGTTTATTATGCTTCCGGAGAAATTACCGATTATGCCGGTTCATCTGCTTCTGATGAAGGTATAGTAGGTTCCAAAGTGAGCCGCGACCTTCGCAAACTGAAAGACAATGATGATGTGAAGGCAGTCGTGCTTCGAGTTAACTCTCCGGGCGGAAGCGCTTTTGCTTCCGAACAAATCTGGCACGCCGTAAAGGAGCTGAAAACTAAAAAGCCGGTTATTGTCTCCATGAGCGATTATGCCGCTTCAGGTGGTTACTACATCTCATGTGCGGCTGATACGATTGTGGCGGAACCGACAACATTGACCGGTTCTATCGGTATTTTCGGTATGGTACCGAATGTAAAAGGGCTGACAGACAAAATCGGTTTGACTTACGATGTAGTAAAAACAAATAAATATTCGGATTTTGGAAATATCATGCGTCCTTTCAATGAAGGAGAAAAAGCATTGCTGCAAATGACGATAACCGAAGGATACAATACATTTATCGGCCGTTGCGCCGAAGGACGCCACATGACTAAAGAAGCTATCGAGAAGATCGCCGAAGGTCGTGTGTGGACCGGTGAAGCCGCCAAGGAACTGGGTCTGGTGGACGAGCTTGGAGGTATTGACAAAGCATTGGATATCGCCGTAGCCAAAGCGGATATTGAAAATTATACTGTTATCTCCTATCCGGCGAAACAGGATTTTTTCTCCTCTCTGTTTGAAACTAAACCGACAAATTACGTAGAAGCACAATTGCTGAAAAGCAAATTGGGCGAATACTACCGTCAGTTTGATCTGTTGAAGAATCTGCAAGAAAAATCCATGATTCAGGCACGCGTCCCATTTGAACTGAATATAAAATAACCTGTACTGCATGGACGAACACTTTATCAAGATACATAAGTGGCTATACCCTGTCTCATGGATATACGGAGCAGTGGTAGTGATGAGAAACAAGCTCTTTGACTGGGGAATCTTCCGGTCGAAGAGTTTCGATGTTCCCGTTATTTGTGTCGGCAACCTTGCCGTAGGAGGTACAGGCAAAACCCCGCACACTGAATATCTGATAAAGTTACTTCATGATAAATATCAGGTGGCCGTCCTCAGCCGGGGGTACAAACGACGTACTAAAGGCTATGTGCTCGCCACTCCCCAATGTACGGCAAAAACAATTGGAGATGAACCTTACCAGATGTATACAAAGTTCTCTTCCGTCACACTGGCTGTTGACGAAAAACGTTGCCACGGAATAGAAAAGCTACTCAAACTGAAAGAGCCTTCGACAGACGTTATCCTGCTCGACGATGCCTTCCAACACCGTCACGTAAAAGCGGGATTAAACATTCTGCTGACTGATTATCACCGTCTTTTCTGCGATGACACCTTACTTCCGGCCGGACGTTTACGCGAGCCCGTCAGCGGAAAGAACCGGGCGCAGATTGTCATTGTCACTAAATGTCCGCAGGATATCAAACCGATTGATTATAACATTATCACGAAACGGCTGAACCTTTATCCGTATCAGCGGCTATTCTTCTCGTCGTTCCGGTATGGTAACTTGCAACCCGTATTTTCGAACGAGGGCGGCATTGCGTTATCTTTACTGACTGATACTGATATCCTGTTAATCACAGGTATTGCCTCTCCTGCCCCTATCCTCGAAAGACTGGGAGATTGTACGAAGCAAATAGACTTGCTTTCATTCGGCGATCACCATGACTTCACCCATAAGGATATGCAACAGATAAGGGAACGATTCAACAAGTTAAAAGGTAAACGGCGGTTGATTATCACTACCGAGAAAGACGCCACACGCCTGATCAATCATCCGGGCTTGGATGCGGAATTAAAACCGTTCATCTATGCTCTGCCTATTGAAATAGAAATATTACAGAACCAACAAGATAAATTTAACCAACATATTATTGACTATGTTAGAGAAAATACAAGAA
>OBKI01000860.1_pt1 | contig 16403 bp, 16 predicted proteins | sample 1519731 | NCBI WGS metagenome assembly OBKI01 (sample SAMN00265070, study PRJEB22529) | human gut metagenome
GATGGGCGGACGAACCCTGCTTGCGCCGCGCTTATTACAATCAGAGACATCGTTGCTGACGCCGGGGATCATTGAAATGACAGGCGTTGCTGGCGTACCAGATGAAGAGGTGTTCGGACCGTTATTGCGCGTCTGGCGTTATGATTCTTTCGAGGAAGCGATTCTAATGGCGAATAACACTCGCTTCGGACTCTCTTGCGGTCTGGTTTCCCCCGAGCGGGAAAAATTCGATCAACTGTTGCTGGAGGCGCGGGCGGGGATTGTTAACTGGAACAAACCGCTTACTGGTGCTGCCAGTACCGCGCCATTCGGCGGCATTGGTGCATCCGGTAACCATCGCCCCAGCGCCTGGTATGCCGCAGATTACTGCGCATGGCCTATGGCGAGCCTGGAGTCGGACTCGTTAACTTTGCCCGCAACGCTTAACCCCGGGCTGGATTTTTCCGATGAGGTGGTGCGATGAACGCCTGGGAAGTTAATTTCGACGGGCTGGTAGGGCTGACGCATCATTACGCTGGCCTGTCGTTTGGTAATGAAGCCTCTACCCGTCACCGTTTTCAGGTGTCTAACCCGCGACAGGCGGCAAAACAGGGCTTACTGAAAATGAAAGCCCTTGCCGATGCGGGATTCCCCCAGGCCGTGATCCCGCCGCACGAGCGTCCGTTTATTCCGGTGCTGCGTCAGTTGGGATTCAGTGGTAGCGATGAGCAGGTACTGGAAAAAGTTGCACGCCAGGCACCGCACTGGCTTTCCAGCGTCAGTTCCGCTTCGCCAATGTGGGTAGCCAATGCGGCAACGATCGCGCCATCTGCCGATACGCTGGATGGCAAAGTGCATCTCACCGTTGCCAACCTGAACAATAAATTTCACCGCTCGCTGGAAGCGCACGTCACCGAATCACTTTTAAAAGCGATTTTTAACGACGAAGAGAAATTTAGCGTTCATTCGGCGTTGCCGCAGGTAGCGTTGCTCGGTGATGAGGGGGCGGCAAACCACAATCGTCTCGGCGGTCATTACGGTGAGCCGGGTATGCAACTTTTTGTCTACGGGCGAGAAGAAGGCAATGATACCCGGCCTTCCCGTTATCCGGCGCGACAGACTCGCGAAGCCAGCGAGGCGGTGGCAAGGCTGAATCAGGTGAATCCCCAACAGGTGATTTTCGCCCAGCAAAACCCGGACGTTATCGACCAGGGCGTTTTTCATAATGACGTGATTGCCGTGAGTAACCGCCAGGTGCTGTTTTGCCACCAACAGGCGTTCGCTCGCCAGTCACAGTTACTGGCAAACCTGCGTGCGCGGGTGAACGGTTTTATGGCGATAGAAGTTCCGGCAACTCAGGTTTCCGTGTCGGATGCGGTGTCTACCTATCTGTTTAACAGCCAACTGTTGAGCCGCGATGATGGTTCCATGATGTTGGTGCTGCCTCAGGAGTGTCGGGAACACGCCGGAGTATGGGGTTATCTCAATGAACTCCTTGCCGCTGACAACCCGATTAGCGAACTAAAAGTCTTTGATTTACGTGAAAGCATGGCGAATGGCGGCGGCCCGGCGTGCCTGCGGTTGCGGGTGGTATTGACAGAAGAAGAACGCCGGGCGGTGAATCCGGCGGTGATGATGAACGATACGCTGTTTAATGCGCTCAATGACTGGGTGGATCGTTACTACCGCGATCGCCTTACTGCTGCCGATCTGGCCGACCCGCAATTGCTGCGCGAAGGGCGGGAAGCACTGGATGTATTGAGCCAATTACTGAATCTCGGTTCGGTTTATCCGTTCCAGCGCGAGGGAGGGGGCAATGGATAATTTTCTTGCTCTGACCTTAACGGGTAAAAAACCGGTTATCACCGAGCGAGAAATCAACGGCGTTCGCTGGCGCTGGCTGGGCGATGGTGTGCTGGAACTGACGCCATTAACGCCACCGCAAGGCGCACTGGTGATTTCAGCGGGAATACACGGTAATGAGACGGCACCTGTGGAGATGCTGGACGCGTTGCTTGGCGCGATATCTCACGGCGAGATCCCGTTACGTTGGCGGTTGCTGGTGATCCTCGGGAATCCTCCTGCGCTGAAGCAAGGGAAACGTTATTGCCATAGCGATATGAATCGAATGTTTGGCGGTCGTTGGCAGCTATTTGCTGAAAGCGGAGAAACCTGTCGGGCGCGTGAACTGGAACAGTGCCTGGAAGATTTTTATGACCAGGGCAAAGAATCTGTGCGCTGGCACCTTGATCTACATACCGCAATTCGTGGCTCCTTGCATCCGCAGTTCGGTGTATTACCGCAACGCGACATTCCCTGGGACGAGAAATTTCTGACGTGGCTGGGTGCAGCGGGGCTGGAGGCGCTGGTGTTCCATCAGGAACCTGGTGGTACGTTTACCCATTTCAGCGCCAGACATTTTGGCGCGCTGGCCTGTACGCTGGAACTTGGCAAAGCGTTGCCCTTTGGGCAAAACGATCTTCGCCAGTTTGCAGTAACTGCCAGCGCAATTGCTGCGCTGCTATCTGGTGAGAGTGTCGGTATCGTGAGAACACCGCCGCTCCGTTATCGGGTGGTTTCGCAAATTACTCGCCACTCGCCGTCCTTCGAAATGCATATGGCAAGTGACACGCTGAATTTTATGCCGTTTGAGAAAGGAACATTGCTGGCGCAGGACGGAGAGGAACGTTTTACCGTAACCCATGATGTAGAGTATGTGTTATTCCCTAATCCGTTGGTAGCGTTGGGATTACGCGCGGGATTAATGCTCGAAAAAATAAGCTAATACTTACCCGCAGAAATCATTCTGCGGGTATTAAGTTTCTTTCTTATAAATTAATACAGATTAATCCTGGTTATTTGCTTTATTTATCACCAGTCATCCGGTATAGTTCTTCATAATCTCTGCAAAATCATCGTGTTGTAATATTCTCTCATCACTCTCCATCAAATTTTCTTTTTTTCTCCATAATTGGCGCAAAAGTGTTTTTTACACTTTCATTGTTTTACCGTTGCTCTGATTAATTGACGCTAAAGTCAGTAAAGTTAATCTCGTCAACACGGCACGCTACTTAAGAAAGCCGTAATAAATAACTGAAAGGAAGGATATAGAATATGCGTAAATTAACTGCACTGTTTGTTGCCTCTACCCTGGCTCTTGGCGCGGCTAACCTGGCCCATGCCGCAGACACCACTACCGCAGCACCGGCTGACGCGAAGCCGATGATGCACCACAAAGGCAAGTTCGGTCCGCATCAGGACATGATGTTCAAAGACCTGAACCTGACCGACGCGCAGAAACAGCAGATCCGCGAAATCATGAAAGGCCAGCGTGACCAGATGAAACGTCCGCCGCTGGAAGAACGCCGCGCAATGCATGACATCATTGCCAGCGATACCTTCGATAAAGCAAAAGCTGAAGCGCAGATCGCAAAAATGGAAGAACAGCGCAAAGCTAACATGCTGGCGCACATGGAAACCCAGAACAAAATTTACAACATCCTGACGCCGGAACAGAAAAAGCAATTTAATGCTAATTTTGAGAAGCGTCTGACAGAACGTCCAGCGGCAAAAGGTAAAATGCCTGCAACTGCTGAATAATCTTTCAGCCAAAAAACTTAAGACCGCCGGTCTTGTCCACTACCTTGCAGTAATGCGGTGGACAGGATCGGCGGTTTTCTTTTCTCTTCTCAAACAGTTGTAAAAAAAGCCTGATCACCACTAACGTAAATCACCCGAGTTGCCGATAACCATCCACGGTTACCTGAACGATAACAATGAAAAGAACGGGCCGGGAGCGAGTATGGAATACTTTGATATGCGTAAAATGTCGGTGAATCTGTGGCGAAATGCTGCCGGCGAAACGCGCGAAATTTGCACTTTCCCACCGGCAAAACGTGATTTTTACTGGCGTGCCAGCATTGCATCCATCGCGGCGAATGGGGAGTTTTCTTTGTTTCCCGGTATGGAAAGGATAGTGACGTTGCTGGAAGGCGGCGAGATGTTCCTTGAAAGCGCAGACCACTTTAACCATACCTTAAAACCGTTACAGCCTTTTGCCTTTGCGGCGGACCAGGTGGTAAAAGCGAAACTGACGGCAGGGCAGATGTCGATGGATTTCAATATTATGACGCGCCTGGATGTCTGTAAGGCGAAAGTCAGAATTGCCGAACGTACGTTTACTACCTTTGGCTCACGCGGCGGGGTGGTGTTTGTGATTAACGGGGCGTGGCAACTGGGCGATAAATTGCTCACTACCGACCAGGGCGCGTGCTGGTTCGATGGCAGGCACACCCTGCGGCTTTTACAACCGCAAGGTAAACTGTTGTTCAGTGAAATCAACTGGCTCGCTGGTCATTCGCCGGATCAAGTTCAGTAATTTCATAGTTACCGGAAAGCAGCGGCTTACAAAGAATTTTATAACCGTCGTGATCAAACCCGGCGGGTGTCCGAATTAACGTTGTCGCTTCTTCCAGCGAATTAACCGCCCCCAGCCACAGCCAGTTTTGAATAATATGATATTGAGTCATTTCCGGGTGCTGTTCTTTCAGTGCCACCGCACCTTGCCAAGGCCAACACACCACCCGCAAACGCTCCAGAGACTGGCGCAAGCGTAGCGCATGTTCCTCATGGCTCTCTTTACCGCAGCATGCTCCGGCGCAACGTTTTAGCGCTGAACGAAAACATGCACGACCGCGACTTAACGGTTCCAGTCCCAACAGGCCATAACAAAGTTTTTGTTCATCAGCGATGCTCTGCAATGCTTGCAAAGCTGCGCGCCTATTGGCAAACAGGCCAAACAGGTTGGGGGCTCGTGAAAAATCCACCTCTTTGGCATACACCACATCGACGCGCTTTTCATTTAATTGCAGGGCACAGAGCTGGCGATTGCGGCGCAACCGTTTATTAAACAGCGGCTGTTGTTCTTTGATTAATCGCGCTTCAAGGAGCAGAGCGCCGATTTCGCCTGCGGTGCAGATCCAGCTAATTCGCCGGGATTGCCGTAGCATGGCGGCTTCATCCGGGGTGCGTAAATGAGAAAGCACCCGACTGCGGATATTAACGCTTTTGCCGATATAGAGCGGCATGGTGTCACTTTCGCCATGAAACAGATACACCCCTGGTCGGGTGGGTAAGTCATTAAGGAATGAACGTAAATGTTCGGGATATTCATAAATTGCCGCAGCTTCAAATTCGAGCCGCGGAGAAGTTAAACGCCGTACCACTGTTGACTCCGAATGCTGGTTATCTATCCAGTGTAACAGGCGGGAGGCGATTAAAAAAGAGGCGGGTTGATGACAAAGGTTACACCGTCTGACGTGCTACGCCTGTCAGGCCTATTCGACTCCTGCAATGTATTGAATTTGCATAGTTTTGTAGGTCGAATAAGGCGTTCACGCCGCATCCGGCGTGAACAAATTACTCTTTTTCGCACAATCCAATAGGTGCAAATTATTACTTTTTCCAGAAATCATCGAAAACGGTAATTGGCGGACGGCGTTTATGTTCGGTTTTCAGATACCAGTTCTCTATTGTTCTGGCGACCTGTTCAGGTACGTTTTTCCCTTCCAGATAGTCGTCGATATTGTCATAGGTCACGCCGAGTGCCACTTCATCTGGCAGAGAAGGGCGATCATCTTCCAGATCGGCCGTTGGCGCTTTCTTATAAAGGTGTTCCGGGCAACCTAATGCCGCCAGTAACTGTTTACCCTGACGTTTGTTGAGACGATACAGCGGATTAATGTCCGTACCGCCGTCACCATATTTAGTGAAGAATCCGGTAATGGCTTCTGCTGCATGATCGGTGCCCACCACGACACCGCTGGTCATACCCGCAATGCTATATTGTGCTTTCATCCGCTCACGCGCTTTTTCATTGCCACGGACAAAATCGCTCAGTTCAATGCCTGCTTCCCGCAATGCCTGCTCGCTAGCCAATACCGCGCCCTTGATATTAACGGTTAATACGCGATCCGGTTGAATAAAGGCAATGGCATCCTGGCAATCTTGTTCGTCGGCCTGAACACCATAGGGCAGGCGTACGGCAATAAATTGCAGTGATTCGTTGCCAGTTTCCTGGCGCAGCTCATTAATCGCCATCTGGCACAGCTTTCCGGCAAGCGTGGAGTCCTGACCGCCGCTGATCCCGAGCACCAGTGATTTAATGAACGGATAAGTTTGCAGGTAGCTTTTCAGAAAATCGACACTACGACGAATTTCCTCTTCAGCATTAATCTGCGGTTTTGCGCCCAGCGCCTTTATTATTTGTTGTTGCAATGTCATTGAACCCCTCCAGACAGAAAAGACAAAACTTCCTTAAAGCTAACCCGTTGCTACTGAAACGACAAGCGACAGCGGGCTGAATGGTGGTTAAAACGTCATACAGGAATCCTCTGAAAGCGGAGCCGTTTCGTTCACGGGCTTGAAAAAGCGCCCAATGTATTCCAGGCTTATCTAACACGCTGATAAACAAGAGGACGGAATATGAACAAGAATATGGCAGGAATTCTGAGTGCAGCGGCGGTATTAACCATGCTGGCGGGTTGTACGGCTTATGATCGTACTAAAGACCAGTTTGTACAGCCTGTGGTGAAAGACGTCAAAAAAGGCATGAGCCGGGCGCAGGTTGCACAAATTGCGGGTAAACCTTCGTCTGAAGTGAGCATGATCCATGCTCGTGGTACTTGCCAGACCTACATCCTGGGTCAACGTGATGGTAAAGCAGAAACCTACTTTGTCGCGTTAGATGATACCGGACATGTCATCAACTCCGGTTATCAGACCTGTGCTGAATACGACACTGATCCACAGGCTGCGAAGTAATCAATTCGTCTGAAAGCTTGAGTAACAACGGAAACCGGCCATTGTGCCGGTTTTTTTTGGCCTGAGTTCTTAATTATCTTCGCGAATTATTTGCCCGAAATGTGAAGAGGGTCATAACCGCAGGTCAAGGAGAGACAATTTATAAGGTCAAAGAAATACTATTGCTCAGGTCTATACCGTATACTCCTTTCAGCCACAAAAAAAGTCATGTTGGTTTCGCAAGTTACCCAGAGCATGGAAGCAGGTTAAGGCTTGCGGAGTGTCTGGCTGACAGATAATCGTCGATGAGGGCAGTTTTATGGAAAAGAAACACATTTATCTGTTTTGTTCTGCGGGCATGTCTACCTCTTTACTGGTATCAAAAATGCGCGCACAGGCAGAAAAATATGAAGTTCCGGTCATTATTGAAGCATTTCCGGAAACACTGGCTGGTGAAAAAGGTCAGAATGCCGATGTCGTGTTATTAGGGCCGCAGATTGCTTATATGTTGCCCGAAATCCAGCGTTTGTTACCCAACAAACCGGTTGAAGTAATTGACTCGCTGCTTTATGGCAAAGTCGATGGTTTAGGCGTGCTTAAGGCTGCGGTTGCAGCGATTAAAAAAGCCGCAGCAAATTAATTTATTTTAAATTTTCCCGTCAAAGAGTTATTTCATAAATCAATACCGCAATATTTAAATTGCGGTTTTTAAGGGTATTTTTCTATGAGTAATGTTATTGCATCGCTTGAAAAGGTACTCCTCCCTTTTGCAGTTAAAATAGGAAAGCAGCCACACGTTAATGCAATCAAAAATGGCTTTATTCGCTTAATGCCGTTAACCCTTGCGGGGGCCATGTTTGTATTAATTAACAACGTTTTTCTAAGCTTTGGGGAGGGGTCGTTTTTTTATTCCTTAGGTATTCGCCTCGACGCCTCAACCATTGAAACACTTAATGGCCTGAAAGGTATTGGCGGCAACGTATATAACGGAACATTAGGGATAATGTCTTTAATGGCACCGTTCTTTATTGGCATGGCGCTGGCAGAAGAGCGTAAAGTCGATGCGCTGGCGGCGGGGTTGTTATCCGTTGCAGCATTTATGACCGTCACCCCATATAGTGTCGGTGAGGCCTATGCGGTTGGCGCAAACTGGTTAGGTGGGGCGAATATCATCTCCGGGATTATTATTGGCCTGGTGGTGGCAGAAATGTTTACCTTTATTGTCCGCCGCAATTGGGTCATTAAACTGCCCGACAGCGTACCTGCTTCAGTATCGCGTTCCTTCTCGGCATTAATTCCCGGCTTTATTATTCTTTCCGTGATGGGGATTATTGCCTGGGCGTTGAATACCTGGGGCACCAACTTCCATCAGATCATTATGGATACCATCTCAACCCCACTGGCATCGTTGGGTAGCGTGGTGGGCTGGGCCTATGTGATCTTTGTTCCACTGCTCTGGTTCTTCGGTATTCATGGCGCGCTGGCGCTGACCGCACTGGACAACGGCATTATGACGCCGTGGGCGCTGGAAAATATCGCGACCTATCAGCAATATGGTTCCGTCGAAGCGGCGCTGGCAGCCGGTAAGACCTTCCATATCTGGGCCAAGCCGATGCTGGACTCCTTTATTTTCCTTGGGGGCAGTGGTGCGACTTTAGGCCTGATCCTGGCTATCTTTATCGCCTCTCGCCGTGCTGATTATCGTCAGGTGGCAAAACTGGCGCTGCCGTCCGGCATCTTCCAGATTAACGAACCGATTCTGTTTGGTCTGCCAATTATCATGAACCCGGTGATGTTTATCCCGTTTGTACTGGTACAACCGATTCTGGCGGCAATCACCCTCGCAGCGTACTACATGGGCATCATTCCTCCGGTGACCAATATTGCACCGTGGACCATGCCAACCGGTCTGGGAGCCTTCTTTAACACCAACGGTAGCGTCGCCGCATTGCTGGTCGCACTCTTCAACCTTGGTATCGCAACGTTAATTTATCTGCCCTTTGTTGTGGTGGCTAACAAAGCACAAAACGCGATTGATAAAGAAGAGAGCGAAGAAGATATCGCTAACGCCCTGAAATTTTAATCGATGCCGGTACGGGTAATCGTGCCGGTAAGAATAGAGAGGAACGATGTATGATGGATCTCGATAACATTCCCGATACGCAAACGGAAGCTGAAGAGCTGGAAGAAGTGGTGATGGGGCTTATCATCAACTCCGGACAAGCGCGCAGCCTGGCGTATGCGGCACTGAAACAGGCGAAGCAGGGCGATTTTGCTGCAGCAAAAGCCATGATGGATCAGTCACGGATGGCATTGAATGAAGCGCATCTGGTACAGACGAAACTGATTGAAGGCGATGCGGGCGAAGGTAAGATGAAAGTGAGTCTGGTGCTGGTCCACGCTCAGGATCATTTAATGACGTCCATGCTTGCGCGTGAACTGATTACTGAATTAATTGAGCTTCATGAAAAACTGAAGGCATAAGGAGTCGATGATGCAGCCAGTGATTAACGCGCCGGAAATTGCCACTGCCCGAGAACAGCAGTTGTTTAATGGCAAAAACTTCCATGTGTTTATCTATAACAAAACTGAGAGTATCAGCGGGCTGCATCAGCACGACTATTATGAATTTACTCTGGTATTAACCGGGCGTTATTTCCAGGAGATTAACGGTAAGCGCGTGTTACTGGAACGGGGCGATTTTGTTTTTATTCCGTTAGGTTCGCACCATCAAAGTTTTTATGAGTTTGGTGCCACGCGTATATTGAACGTTGGGATCAGTAAACGCTTTTTTGGGCAGCATTACCTGCCGTTGTTGCCTTATTGCTTTGTCGCTTCGCAGGTATACCGGACCAATAACGCTTTTCTCACCTATGTGGAAACAGTGATTTCTTCATTGAATTTCCGCGAAACAGGGCTGGAAGAGTTTGTTGAGATGGTTACTTTTTATGTCATTAACCGTTTACGTCATTACCGCGAAGAACAGGTGATTGATGATGTACCGCAGTGGCTGAAAAGTACGGTAGAAAAGATGCATGATAAAGAGCAGTTTAGTGAATCGGCGCTGGAGAATATGGTGACGTTGTCAGCCAAATCACAGGAATATTTGACGCGAGCGACTCAACGATATTATGGCAAAACACCAATGCAGATTATTAATGAGATCCGTATTAATTTTGCCAAAAAACAACTGGAAATGACCAACTATTCCGTGACGGATATTGCGTTTGAGGCCGGTTATAGTAGCCCGAGTTTGTTTATTAAAACGTTTAAGAAATTAACGTCCTTTACGCCTAAGAGCTATCGTAAGAAATTGACTGAATTTAATCAGTAAGTCGTTATACCTGACAATTCACATATCTGTCCTGTTGCTGGATTATTTATGTCCGGGGGGGCAGATATGCCAGATATCAGTATTCTGTACTGAAGGGAGAAATTATGAGCCAGAAATTAAAAGTCGTCACTATTGGTGGCGGGAGCAGCTATACCCCGGAGTTACTGGAAGGATTTATTAAGCGTTATCACGAATTGCCGGTCAGCGAATTATGGCTGGTGGATGTCGAAGATGGTAAAGAGAAACTGGATATCATTTTTGAACTCTGCCAACGGATGATTGATAACGCTGGCGTCCCGATGAAGCTTTATAAAACGCTGGATCGCCGCGAAGCATTGAAAGATGCTGATTTCGTTACTACCCAACTGCGCGTAGGCCAATTACCGGCGCGCGAACTGGATGAACGTATTCCATTAAGTCATGGTTATCTTGGTCAGGAAACCAACGGCGCGGGCGGTCTGTTTAAAGGTCTGCGTACCATTCCGGTGATTTTTGACATCGTAAAAGATGTCGAAGAACTTTGTCCGAATGCATGGGTGATTAACTTCACTAACCCGGCGGGAATGGTCACTGAAGCCGTTTATCGTCATACCGGATTTAAACGCTTTATCGGCGTGTGTAATATTCCGATCGGCATGAAGATGTTTATTCGCGATGTTCTGATGCTGAAAGACAGCGATGATTTATCTATCGATCTGTTCGGCCTCAACCATATGGTGTTCATTAAGGATGTGCTGGTAAATGGCAAGTCGCGCTTTGCCGAATTGCTTGATGGTGTGGCGTCAGGGCAGTTAAAAGCGTCCTCTGTAAAAAATATTTTCGATCTGCCATTTAGTGAGGGCTTAATTCGTTCGTTAAATCTGCTGCCATGTTCTTATCTGCTGTATTACTTCAAGCAGAAAGAGATGCTGGCTATTGAAATGGGCGAATACTACAAAGGCGGCGCACGAGCACAGGTAGTACAGAAAGTCGAGAAACAACTTTTTGAGCTGTATAAAAACCCGGAGTTGAAAGTTAAGCCGAAAGAACTGGAACAGCGCGGTGGGGCTTATTACTCTGATGCAGCGTGCGAAGTGATCAACGCTATCTACAACGACAAGCAAGCTGAACATTACGTTAATATCCCGCATCATGGGCATATTGATAATATTCCGGCAGACTGGGCGGTAGAAATGACCTGTAAGCTGGGGCGCGATGGCGCGACGCCACATCCGCGCATTACGCATTTCGATGATAAAGTGATGGGGCTGATTCACACCATTAAAGGCTTCGAGATTGCTGCCAGCAACGCCGCACTTAGCGGAGAATTTAACGATGTGTTACTGGCGCTAAACCTTAGTCCGTTGGTGCATTCCGATCGCGATGCTGAGCTGCTGGCACGCGAGATGATTCTGGCGCACGAGAAATGGCTGCCAAATTTTGCCGACTGCATCGCAGAGCTTAAAAAAGCACATTAACCGAGGCTGATTATGGAACGCTTACTGATTGTTAATGCCGATGATTTTGGCTTAAGCAAAGGTCAGAACTACGGCATTATCGAGGCCTGTCGCAATGGGATTGTCACATCGACGACGGCGCTGGTGAATGGGCAGGCTATTGACCATGCGGTGCAGTTGAGTCGTGATGAACCGAGTCTGGCCATAGGGATGCACTTTGTCCTTACTATGGGCAAGCCACTGACAGCTATGCCGGGGTTAACCCGCGATGGTGTGCTGGGAAAATGGATCTGGCAGTTGGCAGAAGAAGATGCTTTACCGCTGGAAGAAATTACTCAGGAGCTTGCCAGTCAGTATTTGCGTTTCATTGAGCTATTTGGACGCAAACCTACGCATCTTGATAGCCATCATCATGTGCATATGTTCCCGCAGATTTTCCCGATTGTTGCCAGCTTTGCGGCTGAAGAGGGGATTGCGTTGCGCATCGACCGTCAGCCGCTATCTAACGCTGGTGATTTACCGGCTAATCTGCGCAGTTCACACGGATTCAGTAGCGCGTTTTATGGTGAAGAGATTAGCGAGGCACTGTTCCTGCAAGTGCTTGATGATTCCAGCCATCGCGGGGAACGCTCGCTGGAAGTCATGTGCCATCCGGCATTTGTCGATAATTTGATTCGCAAGAGTGCTTACTGTTTCCCACGGTTAACGGAGCTGGAAGTGCTGACATCAGCGTCGTTGAAATATGCAATTGCTGAGCGTGGTTATCGGTTGGGTAGTTATCTTGATGTGTAAGTAAGGTGGTAAGGTCACTCCCCAGGGGACGTGACCTTATCCATATTTACGCCGGAATTTTGTCAATCTTAGGAATGCGTGACCACACGCGGTGTGCTGCCATCAGCGTTAACAGTTCATCCATAAAACTACCGTCGGCGCTGTCAGCTTCCACAATCCCTTCTTCACCCTGGTCAGCGACCTTGATTGTTGCTTTAAACTTGCGCGCGTCTCCCGCCAGCGCAATCGGTTTAAGGTGTTTGTAGGCTTCCATCAGGTAGTAGTTGGCATCGCCGTTGTCAGCGATATCCGCGATATTGCCGCAAGGGACAATGACCGCATCGACCGTCAGCGAAGGTGCACCGGCAAAGGTAGCGGCTATAGGCAACACCGTACCGTCATCCGCAGTCACTTCACCCATTCGGGAGTAGAGCAGTTTGGCATGAACGCCTTTGGCCTTCAGGGCCTTGAGAATGGCCAGAAGGTCTGCCGATCTCACTTCATCATTAAGTAAAATCGCTACCACGCGACCTTTCACATCACCGTCAGGAATGGCGTACAAACTTAAGGATGGATCCTTTTTCAGACCGTTGACGTCCGGAGGTGGGGTGATATTCAGCTGGTCGTCAGTCAGTTCGATACCGAGATTTTTCGCCACCGCCTGGGCCAGAGTGAGATCAATATGCGCCAGCTGGTCAACAACGCGCTCACGAATATACGGACGAACGACTTTGCTTAACTCAAAACTGAAACCATCGACAATATGGCGCTGCTCGAATGGCGTCTGACTTAGCCAGAACAGACGCGGATGGGAATAATATTCGCCAAACGATGGACTGCGCTCACGAACTTTATTTCCTTCCACGCGTTCCTGATATGATTCAAAACCGCCGCGTTTCGGTCCCGGCGGTGTTTCGCGCGGCCAGTTATCGTTGATCGAGTTCGGTTCGTAATTCGCCGGGTTAGTGTCGATCCCCATACGATGCATGCCATCACGCTGGAAGTTGTGGTAAGGGCAGGTCGGACGGTTAATCGGAATCTCATGGAAATTCGGCCCACCAAGACGACTGATTTGTGTATCGGTATAGGAGAACAAACGTCCCTGCAACAGCGGATCGTTGGTGAAGTCCAGACCAGGAACAATATGACCTGGATGGAATGCTGCTTGTTCGTTTTCGGCAAAGAAGTTATCCGGATTGCGATTGAGCACCATTTTGCCGACACGCTGAACGGGCACCAGTTCTTCCGGGATCAGTTTGGTTGGATCGAGAAGATCGAAGTCGAACTTGAATTCATCTTCTTCAGGAATCAACTGGAAGCCCAGTTCGTATTCCGGAAAATCGCCTGCTTCAATGGCTTCCCACAACTCGCGGCGGTGGAAGTCCGGGTCACGTCCGGTGAGTTTTTGTGCTTCATCCCAAACGAGTGAGGCTTTACCTGCCAGTGGTTTCCAGTGGAAACGTACAAACGTTGCCTTCCCTTCGGCATTAATCAGGCGGAAGGTGTGAATACCGAAGCCTTCCATGGTGCGGTAACTGCGGGGGATGCCGCGATCCGACATCGCCCACATCACGTTGTGCAGAGTTTCAGGTTGCAGAGAAACATAATCCCAGAAAGTATCGTGGGCACTTTGCCCTTGTGGAATTGCCCAGTGCGGTTCTGGTTTTACCGCATGAACAAAATCGGGGAATTTATGCGCATCCTGGATAAAGAAGATTGGCGTGTTATTGCCAACAAGGTCAAAAATACCCTCTTCAGTATAAAACTTGGTGGCAAAGCCACGGATATCACGCACGGTATCGGCAGAGCCAGCGCCACCCTGAACGGTAGAGAAACGTACAAATACTGGGGTGATTTTGTTCGGATCTGAGAGGAAATCCGCTTTGGTGATATCGCTTAAGCTTTTATATGGCTGGAAATAACCGTGAGCTGCTGATCCGCGTGCATGAACAATACGTTCCGGGATGCGCTCATGGTCAAAGTGGGTGATTTTCTCGCGCAGAATAAAATCTTCCAGCAGCGTTGGACCACGGCTACCGGCACGCAGTGAGTTTTGATCGTCGGCGATGCGCACGCCCTGATTTGTGGTCAGCGCATAATTTTCACTGCCTTTGCGTACGTCTTCCAGAGAATTAAGTTTTTCGTTACGCGTATCTGGGGCTTTCAGGCTCCCTGGGGCGGTAGGTTGTGCACCTGGCGGTGTTGGTTCAGCCGCTGGACGATGAGATCCGTCCTCAGGTGCCAGTGAGTCCATCCCCGGTTTCGCTTCGCTGGAATCGTGTAGTGGTGACTGGTGCTGATGTGGGTTCTTTTCGTTATGTTGCGACATTGAACTCGTCTCCTTAATTTATTACTGAAAGGGCCGCTGTTTTGGTCAAAAAACTCTCTAACTATAGACCACCAGCCAGATCCCGCTTCGGAGACTATTCTGGAAACGGTGTTATGAAATACACGCAAAGCGGGACGTACAGGGGCTAAATCGGCTAAACTACAGTTTTTCTAATTTTTAATATGCGTTTAGTGAAGCCAGTAATGAAGAAACCGCTCCGCCAGCAAAACCGCCAGATTATTAGCTATGTCCCACGCACGGAACCCGCGCCGCCAGAACATGCGATAAAGATGGATTCGTTTCGTGATGTCTGGATGCTGCGTGGCAAATATGTTGCGTTTGTACTGATGGGAGAGTCATTTCTGCGCTCACCGGCGTTTACTGTGCCTGAATCTGCCCAACGTTGGGCAAATCAGATCCGCCAGGAAGGGGAAGTGACTGAGTAAGGATTACATACCTCCCGGTTTTGCCGGGAGTTACATGACCTGAAATTCTGCATTTCGTTGCTACATTCATTCAAACCACCTGTAACAAAAAGCTGCCTTTGACGAGCTATTGCTATAAATAAGTGATCTTTTTTCTTTAATTGTTTATTTATTTTAAAATGGTTAAGTTTTGCTAATCATGATGAGCTATTTTTGATAGTTCATCCTGTGGCGTCGCTCTTAAACTTATATTGTAAGTGACTTAGATTTAAATGAGATAATAATTTTGTTAACAATATGGGGCGGGAGATGTTTTCTACAAACTTAATACAGAGTAATTATGGTGATTTAAATATTAAAAGCCTGGCTTTCGACTCTTTTAAAGAAAGGCTTGAGTCTACCATGGCGGCACTCACTTTCTTTATATCAACGGGTCAATGTGACTGCGATGAAATAGCAGAGTCGAACTTCAATCGTATGATTGCCTATATGTCTAACATTAACTATGATGCCTCAAAGCCAGGAGCGCCAGCACTTAGTTTTGATACGTATCTGCAGGACAATGTTAAATATAGAGTGATAATTAATAATCTTTATGGCAGTGAGTTTCGGATAAGAGGTATTAATGAGAATTTTGTTGGGATGGATTTTACCTGTGAATTCCGACCCGAAAAAATGACGAATTTGATCAATATAAAAAACAGGTTGGTTATTCATTATTTAAGGACTATATACTATGAAAAAAATTATATACATCCTGCCGGGAGCATTTTTGCTGCGATTCAAAAAAATGAGAGTCTCCTAAAGTTTCCTTCGATAATATCAATGCTTAATATCAATCTTCTTTTTAATCCACTAAATCTTCCGGGAATGGGAAGTGGTGTGCTTGAAGATATTATGAGTATTCCAGATAGTTCACTTAGAAAACGTCTCGGGTATGAGGTTTTAAGCTTCTCACTACAGGCACATTCATTGAGCCAGGAATGTATTGATAAGTTGGACATTTTTTTCGCTGACGATCTGTTTAAATATGAGTCAGTATGCATCGCCGCGATGGAACATTTAAAAAGTAAAGCAACGGCCCCTATACAAAACGGACCGTTGCCAGCATAAGAATTAACGGTGTGCCAGTTCGGCGTCGTCTTCGCTATCCAGAATGGCTTTATCGGTTTGCTTCAGCCACTGGCTGGTCAGCGTGCCAGCTGTCATCGAGCCACTAACGTTTAGCGCCGTACGGCCCATGTCGATAAGCGGTTCAACGGAGATTAACAGCGCCACCAGGGTTACTGGCAGGCCCATCGCAGGCAGCACAATCAGTGCGGCGAAAG
>OBKI01000882.1_pt1 | contig 16133 bp, 9 predicted proteins | sample 1519731 | NCBI WGS metagenome assembly OBKI01 (sample SAMN00265070, study PRJEB22529) | human gut metagenome
CAGCGACCAGACCTTCTACCGCCTGGAGATAGACTACCGCCAATACAAGTCACTGGGCAAGCGCAGGGTGCTCGCGTGGACGGCACAGACCAAGAACGTGTTCGGTGACGTCCCTCTGACGCAATATGCCCTCACCGGAACGCCTTTCGACCTGCGCGGCTACTACATGGGGCAATATCGCGACAAGTCCTCGCATGTGGTCATGGCAGAGTACAGACAGATGCTCAATACCGACCGCAGCACTTGGGTGAAGCGGATGCTCAACCACATAGGTTTTGTAGCCTGGACCGGCTGCGGCTTCATGGGCCCCACTCCCGGCAAGATAGAGGGTGTACTGCCCAACTATGGTGTAGGTCTACGCATTGAGGTACAGCCACGCATGAACGTCCGCCTGGATTTAGGCAAAAACACGGTAAACAACCAGATGTTGTTTTACTTCAATATGACAGAAGCGTTTTGAGTAACGCCCTGCCTACCTGCCCATCCCTTTCCTATGGAGAATGATGATTGAAAGCCTTTAATCGCCTCTCACTCACAAGGTTATTCAAGCTCACCTCTATAGGAAGCCCACTTCCTTATAACATCGGAACACCTTGAGAAACAAACATTACCCCTTGAGAAACAAACATTTTATTTTTATTTTTCTTTTCTTTTTCTTGCATCGGTAAAAGATTATCCATACTTTTGGCAATCACATTTCTTTTTATCAAAAAAGAAAGCAAACGAGCGGATACATGGAAGCCCTTGAAGTACTCTTCTGGATAAGTTTATTCATAGTATTCTATACTTATATAGGATATGGTATATTATTATATATCCTGGTCAAGATAAAAGAATGTTTCCGCAAGCCTGCGCCCCGTCCGATGCCTGCCGACGATGCTTTACCCCCATTGACGCTGTTTATCGCCGCCTACAACGAAGAAGATGTAGTGGATGAAAAAATGCGCAACTGCCTGGAGCTGGATTATCCCGCCGACAAGCTACGCATCCTCTGGGTGACCGACGGCAGCAACGACCATACCAACGAACGCCTCTCCCACTGGCCGCAAGCCATCGTCCTCCACCAACCCCAACGCCAAGGCAAGACAGCCGCCTTGAACCGCGGTATACATTTCGTAGAAACGCCCCTTGTCGTGTTCACCGATGCCAATACTCACCTCAACCGCGAAGCCCTGCGGGAGATAGTGCACGCCTTCACCGACCCTAAAGTGGGATGCGTGGCAGGCGAAAAACGTATCGCCGTGCAAAGCAAGGACAATGCTGCCTCGGGGGGAGAAGGACTATACTGGAAATACGAATCCACCCTCAAAGCGCTCGACGCACGCCTCTATTCGGCAGTAGGCGCAGCGGGTGAACTGTTTGCCGTGCGCCGCGAGCTGTTCGAGGAAATGCAGACAGATACGCTGCTCGACGACTTCATACTCTCCCTGCGCATCGTCATGCAGGGACACACCATTGCCTATTGTGCCAATGCCTATGCCGTAGAAAGCGGCTCGGCAGACATGCGCGAGGAAGAAAAGCGCAAGGTGCGCATCGCTGCCGGGGGCTTGCAGTCCATCTGGCGGCTGCGTCCGTTGCTCAACCCATTCCGTTACGGCACATTCTGTTTCCAATATATTTCCCACCGGGTGCTGCGCTGGTCGCTCACTCCTATCCTATTGTTCCTATTGCTTCCCCTCAACACAATTCTCATCTTTACGACAAGCACGCCATTACTGTATGCCATCATCTGGCTGTTACAAGCTCTTTTCTACCTCATGGGAAGTTGGGGGTACTACCTTTCAATGAAGCATATAAAAAACAAGATACTTTTCATCCCCTACTATTTCCTCTTCATGAACGTCAACGTCATACGAGGATTCAACTACCTGCACAAGCGCAAAGACAATGCAAGCGGCGCATGGGAGAAGGCCAGAAGGGCATGAAACTAATACTGTAAGAATGAAAAACATTTTAAAACAAGCTGAAAACGCCGAGAGACTGTTGAAGCTAACGTCCGACACCATGATTCTTCTGGACAAAGACGGTATTTGTGTCGATATTGCGGTTTACAACATCAACCTCTGGTTCTTGAAGGAAGACCGTCTACTGGGCAAGAATCTGTTCCAACTAATTCCCTTGTCCACTTATAACCAAATCTATCCGGACTTTAAAAAAGTGCTGACGCACAAAATACGCTCTACCCACAACTACGAAATGGCCCTGAACGGCACCACTTATTTCTTCAAGTGCATTATGTCCCCCTTTGACGGAATGGTGCTCTGCCAGTACCGCGACATCACGGAACGCAGCCAGCGCAAGCTGGAACTTGAAAGAAAAAACCAGGAGCTGAATGAAATCCAAAAAGCCGCGCTTATCGGAAGCTGGCAATATGACTCCGACACCAAGAGCTTCAAATATGCCGGACACACCGGCATCCTATGCACAGAGGAGACACAGGAAATCGATCTGGACGACTACCTGAAACTGATACTTCCCGAAGACCGAAAATCTTTTACAAACTGGCTGGATGAGAACCTGAAAGGGAAAATGGAAAACAGTGTGGACTACCGCATCCTGCTCCAGGAAAAGATTTTCTATATACGCCTCAAAGCCTTTGCACGCGAATATCATAAAAACAAAAATACCATCCTGGAAGGATATATACAGAACATCACCGATATACAGCAACGACGCAACGACATCAACCTGCTGACACATGCCATCAACAACTCCACCGAAGATATTTATTCGGCACACGAAGACGGTACACTGATATTCGGCAACCGCTGCTTCAAGGAGCGACATGGCATCGGCAATACCCAAGACATCACGAAACTGAAAATATACGACTTGCCTTCATACGGAAGAGACGAAAAATCGTGGAAAGAATTTGCAGAAAGTGTCAAACGCGGAGAGACCTCCCAAGGCTACATTGTTCACAATCCGTTGCCGCTGCGTCCGGAAGTGCTTGCCATAGAAGGAAATGCCTATTGGGTGACCAGTGACAAAGGTGAAGGGACGGTCTGGACTTTCGGAAGAGATGTGTCCACACGCATCCGGCATGAGCAACAAATCAAACAATTCAACCAGATTCTGGACAAAATCATCGAAAATCTCCCGGCAGGCATTGTCGTGAAAGACATCAACAACAACTTCAAATACCTCTACCGCAACCGCGAATCATATAACCGCGAAATCCCTATACAAGAGGCATTGGGAAAAGACGACTTTGACTTTTACTCCTTAGAAACAGCCAAAGAAAAGAGGGAGCAAGACATCGAAATAGCCAGAACCGGCAAAGAGATGCACTGGATTGCGGAAGAACGCGACGGAAACGGTAACTCCATCTATCTGGACAAGCGAAAGATGAAGATTGAAAGCAACGACTTCTCTCCTATCCTGCTGAACATCGAATGGGACATCACAGAAATGGAACGGATGAAACGAGAACTACTCGTGGCCAAGGAGAAAGCCGAAACCTCCGACCAGCTCAAATCCGCTTTCCTCGCCAATATGAGCCATGAGATACGCACACCGCTCAATGCCATTGTAGGCTTCTCGCGTATCATTGCCGAAAGCACCGACAAGGAGGAACGGCTAGGCTATTACGAAATAGTAGAATCGAACAACGAACGCCTGCTCCAGCTCATTAACGAAATTCTCGACTTATCAAAAATCGAATCGGGTATCGTGGAGTTCACCATCACGCCCGTACGTCTCCATCCACTCTGCAAGGAGATACACGACGCACATATTTTCCGCTGTCCCGAAGGAGTGGAGCTGATATACGAACCCTCGGACGAGAATATCGTGATTGATGGAGACAAGAACCGGATTTTCCAGGTCATTTCCAATCTGATAAGCAATGCCTTCAAGTTCACCACCACCGGGCACATCAGTTACGGGTATCGCCGGGAAGGCAAGTATGTAGCATTCCACGTCACCGATACGGGTATGGGCATTGCACCGGACAAGGTGGACCGGGTATTCGAACGTTTCGTCAAGGTCAACAACTTTGCCCAAGGCACCGGATTAGGACTCTCCATCTGCAAAACCATCATCGAACGTTTAGGCGGCAATATATCCGTCACTTCGGAATTGGGCAAAGGCACCACATTTACTTTTGTTCTCCCGCTGGAATCCGCCAGCAAAACAGAGGCGGAAAAGAAAGAAGAGGACAACCAGGAAACGACAGCAGAGACACACTCCACAGAGCAGAGGAGCAAAAATGCAGCCCCCGGAGCTTCCCCGAAGAATGAAGAGGCCGGAGCACTCCCTACCCCTCCTTCCAAGACCATCCTGATTGCCGAAGATACAGAAAGCAACTTCATCCTAATTAACGCCATTTTAGGCCGACTCTATCGGCTGAAACACGCCAAAGACGGTATGGAAGCCGTAACGATGTTCGAGGAAGTCCACCCCGACCTCATCTTGATGGACATGAAAATGCCCAACCTTGGTGGAATCGACGCCACTCGCATCATCCGTGAACTGGTACCGGACGTCCCTATCATCGCCCTTACAGCCTATGCCTACGAGCACGACAAGCAAGCTGCCCTGGAAGCAGGTTGCAACGACTTCCTTACCAAACCCTTCACTCAAGAAGTGCTGAAGGAAACCATCAAGAAATGGCTGGATGATAAAGGATGACTGAAAAAAACAGTCATCCCCCACTTTATGCAAAAATATCACTTCGCTGGATATAAGCTATCACATCCCCTTTATTGACCACATCCCCTTGCTTGGCACAGACTTCCACCACACGTCCGGTAAATCCGGTCCATATCTTCTCGTATTCGCCCCACGGCGTAGAGATGTAGCAGAACACCTCATCATGCTGGTACTTGCGTCCGATGAAAGGAGCAGAAGAAGGACCTTCGACGGAAACCTCCCAAAGCACTTGCCCCTTGGAAGGCGCGATTATCGGGTCTGCCTTGGCACGCTTCAGCTTCTTGATTTCCTCTTCCGAGTATCCGTTTTTGGCCATCGCCGCATCCTTGGCACGCTGCAGGTCATCCTCAAAACGTTTCTTGGCAACGCCGGATTTATAGTCGCGATACTGCCGGTCATGCATGGCAAGCTCGAAGAGTTCCTCGTCATCATCGCCATATTCCCAACCGTTTTCGTCCATCTCTTTCCGGTATGTATCCAGAGCATCCGGATAGTTCAGCTGCGGGTCCGTATCCACGAACTCAAAGCCTTTGGACTTGGCCAGTTCCACTATCTCGGGCGCTAAAGTACCGGGGAGGCGTCCGCTCTTGCCCAGAATCATGTCCCACGTATGGTTGTCTATCATCGTCCAACGCTCCTCTCCCTTTACTTGCTGCATGAGGTTCATCAAAGCCACATTCTTCACATACTGGCTGAAAGGAGTCACCAAAGGAGGATAACCCAGCTTGGGCCATACATATTCCACTTCGTCGAACAGCATGACGAGCAGGTCGTCCAGACTGAGTTCCGGCTCGTTCTTACCGCGCAGTATCATGTTGATGCCGGAATGCACTCCCTTCAAGTCGGCCATCATGGAGCCCATCATGCCACCCGGCAAACCGCACTTCAGCAAGAGTGAGGACATATGTTTATTGGTGGGGTCCATGAAATAACCCAAGAAATCGTCAATGAACTCCTGCGTCATGGCACGGGCTTTCATGTAGGCTTTCATGTTTATGTCGGGCACTTGGAAACCCAGGTCTTTCAGCATGGCCTGAACGGAGATGATGTCCGGATGAACCTTGCCCCACGACATGGGTTCCATCGCCACATCAATGATGTCGGCACCGTTCTCACAGACTTCGAGAATGGAAGCCATGGAAAGTCCGGGACCGCTATGCCCGTGGTATTGTATCAGCACATCGGGGTGCTTCTCCTTAATGGTTCTGACAAGCTGTCCCAGCATACCCGGACGTCCGATGCCCGCCATATCCTTCAAGCAGATTTCAGGTGCCCCGGCTTCAATCAACCGGTCGGCAATACCGGCATAGTATTCCACCGTATGGACGGGAGAATACGTGATGCAGAGCGTAGCCTGCGGTATCATGCCCGCTTCCAGAGCATATTTGATAGAAGGAATTATATTCCGCGTCTCGTTCAATCCGCAGAAGATACGGGTAATGTCCACACCCTGGGCATGCTTCACCTTGTACATCAGCCGGCGCACATCTGCCGGAACGGGATACATGCGCAGTGCATTTAGCCCGCGGTCGAGCATATGCGTCTGTATGCCTGCTTCCCTAAAAGGTGCGGTAAAGGCGCGTACAGCCTTGTTGGGATTTTCACCATACAGAAGGTTTACCTGCTCAAAAGCTCCTCCGTTTGTTTCAACGCGTGCAAAACAACCCATTTCAACTATCAACGGAGCAATACGTACCAACTGGTCTACCCGGGGTTGATACTTACCGGACGACTGCCACATGTCCCGGTAAACAAGACTGAATTTAATTTCCTTTTTCATCATAGTCAATAATAAGAGATTTTCCTTCGGTTAACTTAACATATACAAATATAAAGGATTATTCTGACATATAGTCAAGAATAACCCTTAAAAATTCATCAGAAGCAATATGTTATATATCATATTGCTACTATCAAATTATTATCAGATGAAATCTTTCAATTCATCCTGCAACTTCTGGCGCGTAAAGAAGATGCGGCTTTTCACCGTTCCGAGCGGAAGGCCGAGGCGTTCGGCAATCTCGCGGTACTTGAAACCGGACACATGCATGGAGAAAGGGACTTTATAATCGCGTGGAAGGGCATTGACGATGCGATGCATTTCTTTCAGGTCGTAGGCACCTTCGGTACTGGCAAAACCGGAATCTTGGGGCATGCTGAGGTGATACTGGTTGTCTGTCTGGTCTACAAAAGTTTGTTCGCGAACTATTTTACGGTAATTATTAATAAAGATGTTACGCATAATGGTATACATCCAACCTCTGAAATTGGTCTCGGGTTCAAATTTTGTCTTCGTTATCCAAAGCCTTGAGAGACGTCTCTTGCAACAAATCATTCGCTTCTTCCCGGTCGGCTGTCAACTTGTATGCAAAGCGAAGCAGTTCTTCTTGCACTGCAAGTAAATCTTTTCTAAAACTGTAAGTATTCATACTTTGCTCAATTTTTAAATAGTTAATAATGGTTTAGGTTTTACGGTTGCAAGTATAAGGAAGATTTGAAGCTCTGGGGGACGGAATACGGTTTTTATTAGGGGTGAAAACTATCATTTGACAGTTTATACCCCCCTCGCTGATAGTTTACGGGTGATATTATGTACTGAATGCCATCATTTTTCCGAAGATTTCGTAAATGTTACGTGATTTTTTTATAGCTTTGCCTACATATAGGAAAACACTTTTATTACATAAAAACACTTTATTTTATGAAATCATTTCAATTTAAGTCACTTCTTCTACTGGCTGCCCTCATCATTTCCCTGCCCTCCTTTGGACAAGGACTGAAGGCTTTCAAGCTGAAGAACGGTCTTTCCGTATATATATGGGAAGACAACACGAAATCAGACGTGTTTGGTATTGTCGGCGTACGCACGGGCTCAGTGAACGACCCTCAGGAATACACCGGACTCGCCCACTATCTGGAGCATGTCATGTTCAAGGGTACCGACAAAATCGGAGCATTGGACTGGGCTGCCGAGAAACCCATCTATCAGCAAATCATCGCCAAATATGACGAGATGGCCGTAGAAGCAGACCCTGCCAAGAAAGAGGCCATCAGCAAAGAAATCAACGAACTGACGGTAGAAGCCGGCAAGCTTAGCATGCCCACCGAGTTCTCCAACCTGATGGAAAGCATCGGAGGAAAGAATGTAAACGCAGGAACCAGCTTCGACCTCACTTACTATCACAACTCCTTTCCCGCATACCAAATCAACAAATGGCTGGAGATATCCTCACAGCGCTTTATGCATCCGGTATTCCGTTCCTTCCAGTCCGAGCTGGAGAATGTATACGAGGAATATAACATGTATCAGGACAACCCCAGCAGCGTGAAAAGTAACTTCATCCGCAGCAAGGCATTCGAGGGACACCCCTATTCACGTGACATCATCGGGCTGCCGGAACATTTGAAGAACCCGCGCCTCAGCAAGCTCATCGAGTTCTACGACAGCTGGTATACGCCGGAAAACATGGTACTGATTCTCGTGGGCAACGTAAATGCGCAGCAAATCAGCGGGCGCATCAACGCCGCTTTCGGACGTTTGCCCAAGAAAGCCACTCCTGCCCGCAAAACGTATCCGGACCTCGACATCAAAGGACGTACCCAATATACAGCCAAAATCGGTTACTATCCCAGCGTAGTGCTGGTATATAAAGGTGTACCTGCCGGTCATGCCGACGAAAAGCCATTGGAAATCGCCATGTCCCTCTTGAGTAATGGCAGCCACACCGGTACGCTGGACAAGCTGACCCTGGACGGTGAACTGACCGACGGCGGAGCCTCTTCACAGAATTTCCGCGAGCAGGGCCGCAACATCGTGGAGGTCATCCCGTTGTACGACGAGAACCAGCGCCGCTTCGAGTCCAACAAAAGCGCCGAGAAGAAGGCGCTGAAAGCTATCGAGAAGATTGCCAACGGTGAATTCGAAGACTGGCAAATCAATGCCATCAAGACGAACATGTGCCGCGACTTCGACCTGCAGATGGAATCGAACCGCTACAAGGGTATGGTCCTGATGGACGCCTTCATGAACGAGGAAGACTTGGGTAAGGTGCTCAACTATAAGGAAGAGGTGATGGCCATCACCAACGAAGACGTGAAACGCGTGGCCAAAGAATACCTCAACAACAACTATCTAGCCCTCTATGTAGAGAAAGGCAAGCTGGACAAGGGCAGCAAGATACAGAAACCGGGTTACAAACCCATCGAACCGCCCGTCGGCAAACAGTCACTCTACGCCACACAGTTCAAGACGATGCCCTTCGGACATGTGGACGAGAAGTTCATAGACTTCAGCGACGTGAAAATAAAATCGCTGAACGACCGTTCCAAGATGTACTACACACAGAATCCCGAGAACAACGTATTCAGCCTCACGCTGCGCTACGGAGTGGGTGAACGTGAATTCCCGAAACTGGGCATAGCCGCCGACTTAATGAACAGCGCCGGTATCATGGGAACCTATGAGCCGCAACAACTGAAGGAGGAACTCAGCAAGCTGAACGCCGCCTGCCAGGTTTGGGCCAGCGACGACTACCTCTACATTATGATGAGGGGATACGAAGAAACCTTACCGCAGGCCTGCCAGCTTCTCTCCCGCCAGATATTGATGCCGAAGCTCGACGAAAAGCAGTTGAGCCGCATCAAAGGCTCGCTGATGGGTACACGCCAGCAACGCAAAGACAATGTGAACACGCTTGCCAATGCCTTGTCGCAGTACATCCGCTACCAGGACAAGTCTTCCTACATCGACGAGCTGACGGACAAGCAACTGTATGAGCTCCAGATTTCCGAACTGACCGGCGACATCAACCGCGCCTCCAACTATGAAGCCGAAATCTTCTACTGCGGCACCATGCCGTTCGACAATGCCTACGACATCCTCAGCAAGAACCTTCCGCTGGTGGCCAACGAACGCCCGTCCTCCTCTCCGCAGGACAAGCCGATGGCTGCCGTCAGCGAGAACACCATCTACTTCCTCCCCAATTCGGATGCCGAGCAGGCACAGATATTCCTATATCTGCCTATGGACAAGTATGACAAGCAGGACGATGTGCTGCGCGATGCCTTCGACCAGTACTTCTCCGGTAGCTTCAACGGACTTATGATTAACGAAATACGCGAGAAACGCTCCATGGCCTATTATGCAGGCGCCTACATCATGACGCCCTCCCTGCCGGGCAACCAGACCTATCTGTACGGACACCTGGGCACGCAAAACGATAAGGTGAACGATGCCATGGACGTCTTCATGGGCCTGCTGACAGACATGCCGAAAAACCCCGAACGTATAGACAACATCAAGAGTTACCTGCGCCAAGAGGCCTTGAGCAGTCATCCGGACTTCCGCGACAAAGCCCAGTATCTTAAAATCTTCGAACGCATGGGCTACAAGGGAGACCCTGCACAAGAAAACCTGCCGAAGATTGACGCACTGACCTTTGATGACATCGTAAAATTCTACGAACAGCACATCAAGGGAAAGAAATACAGCATAGGTATCATCGGCAATCCCAAAAGCATCGATACCGAAAAGCTGGGCAAATACGGCAAGGTAGTGAAGCTGAACGAACGCAAGATTTTCAATACCAAAGATACGTTGTTCTAACCGTCCGTTTCGTCAGAGACGGTTCATTGAACGGATGAATCCTCATCCCGAGAAACGGATACAATAAAATTCCCCGGCATTCACGACTGAAATGCCGGGGAATCTTATTTAAAACACCTGGAATGCTTCTCCGGAATGTCTCGAGGTTTGCCAGAGAATCCCGGAGGTTCTCAGGCAACGGATAACGGACTACCCTTCCTGCTCCTCTTCATTGCCCGAAAGGATAGGCAGGCAAATCCTATACTTCACCGCCAGTATGCGGGTAACGAACACCGTCACACCGCCCACAATCTGACACACGAAAGACTCCATCCCCAGAAGATGGCACATCCAGTAGAAGGTTCCTCCCACCACACAAGCCATCGCATAAATCTCCTTCCGGAATATCAGCGGAATTTCGTTAATGAATACGTCACGTATCACACCTCCCGCAGCCCCGGTGATGCTGCCCATAATGATGGCCACCCAGAAGGGATAGCCCAGCGCGATGCTCTTGCCCACGCCGACCACCGTGAACAGTGCCAGGCCGATACTGTCGAATATGAAGAACGTATTGTGCAGATGGATGAGATGTTTACCGAAGAGGATGACCCACAACAAGGCCAGTCCGGTACAAATCAAGTAAATGGGATCCGTCATCCAGCCCGGGGTGACGTCCAGCAACAGGTCGCGTATCGTACCGCCGCCAATGGCCGTCACAAAACCCACCACATACGCTCCAAACCAGTCGAACCGCTTGGCCGAGGCCAGGCGTATGCCACTGATGGCAAAGGCAAATGTGCCAATGAAATCGAGTATCTGAACAAATGTTGGCATTATCACTTTGAGAATTAAAAATTAAAAATTATAAATTAAACATTGAATAAGTGTGTATTTTCAACAGACACTCTGAAAATAATAGGCAAAGTAACAAATAATTTCCCTAAGAAAACGTATTTTTGTCGTATCATTTTTCACCAACTACGACAATGAGAATAACAATCGTATCGGGCGCACGCCCCAACTTCATGAAAATAGCCCCCATCTGCCGCGCCATCGACGCCGCCAGAGAGGCAGGAAAGAACATCTCCTACCGCATCGTCTACACCGGTCCGCAGGATGACACCAGCCTGGATGCCTCGCTCTTCTCCGACCTTTCCATGAGGAAACCGGATGCCTACCTCGGTGTCACCGGACACAACCACTCGCAGGTGGCAGCCTCCATCATGCTCGCCTTCGAGCGGGAGTTGGACGGGCATCCGGCACAAGTCGTACTGGTGGTAGATGACATGACCGCCACTATGAGCTGCTCCATCGTCGCAGATCGGAAGGGACTGAAGGTGGCGCACGTCATAGCCGGCACACGCTCTTTCGACATGAACATGCCCCGCGAGGTGAACCGCACCATCGTGGACGCCATTTCCGACTATCTCTTCACCGCCGGCATGGTGGCCAACCGCAACCTCAACCAGGAGGGCATGATACCCGAATATATCCACTACGTGGGCAACATACTGATTGACACCATCCGTTTCAACCGCCACCGCCTGGTGCAGCCCATGTGGTTCTCCAGCCTCGGCCTGCGGAAAGGGAACTACCTGCTGCTCACCCTCAACCGCCGCGACCTGCTGGAGAAGAAAGCCGTACTGCACTCCCTGCTCCAGACCGTCATCGAGAAGGCCGGCGGCATGCCTATCGTCGCCCCGCTACACCCCTACGTGCAAAAGGCGGTGAAGTCGCTGGAAGTGAATGCTCCCAACCTGCACATCCTGCCTCCGCAGAGTTACCTGCACTTCGGATTCCTCATCAACCAGGCACGGGGCATCGTCACCGACTCGGGAAACATTGCCGAAGAAGCTACCTTCCTCGACGTCCCCTGCATCACCCTCAATACCTATGCCGAGCATCCCGAAACCTGGCGCATCGGTACCAACGAGCTGGTAGGCGAAAATTCCTTCGCCCTCTCCGCCTCGCTCGACAAGCTGCTGCACGGAGAATGGAAGCACACCACCCTGCCCGACCGCTGGGACGGACGAACGGCAGAACGCATCGTACAGACACTACTGAACGGCAACAATTCATAATCCTCCATAAACTCTATCCCAAGCTTGCAAACGTCTATCCCAAACCTACGGACGCTTATCCCAAGCTTGGGTCTTTCTATCCCAAGGCTTGGGATAGAACTTTCTCCATACGTTGTGCAACTTTATCCTTTATATCCGGCAACTTTTCTATAAGGATTCTGTACGTTTTTTATCTGTATCCGGCAAACAAGACATACGACTTTCACGTTCATTTAACCATATCTCCCGTTTCTTTAGTCTATATTTGCTTCTTGATTAACCTTAATTTGTTAACTTTGCGCCCGAATTATCTGTAACTTATGAAGCAAAGATATACAATTTACGCCCTTTTCCTGCTGTCACTGTTCGTCTCCATCAGCGCATCCGCCCAGATAAAGGGTGTCATCACAGACTCCCTCACGAACGAACCGCTGATGTACATCACCGTACAGTATGAAGGGAAAGGTGTAGGCGGCATCTCCAACGCAAACGGTGAATACCAGGTGGAAACCCGCAAAGGCTGGGATGAGCTGACGTTCTCTGCCGTAGGCTATATCACCAAGAAAGTAAAACTGAAACCCGGCACCCGGGTGCTGAACGTCAAACTGCAATCGGATGACATCATGCTCTCCGAGGTCGTGGTGAAGCCCAAAAAGGAGAAATATTCCCGCAAGAACAACCCCGCCGTGGAGTTCATGAAGAAGGTCATCGAGAATAAGAAGGCACTGAAACTGGAAGAGAACGACTACTACCAGTACCAGAAGTACGAAAAGATGAAGATGTCGCTCAACGACGTCACCCCTGACAAAATGGAGAAAGGCATTTACAAGAAATTCTCCTTCTTCAAAGACCAGGTGGAGGTATCGCCCAAGACCAACAAAATGATTCTGCCCATCTCCATCAAGGAGACGGCCAGCAAGACCATTTTCCGTAAAAGCCCCAAGAGCGAAAAGACCATCATCGAAGGTATGAACTCCACCGGTATCGAAGAGTTCTTCAACACCGGAGACATGCTGGGGACCATCCTTACGGACGTATTCTCCGACATCAACATCTACGACGACGACATCCGCCTGCTGCAACGCCGCTTCGTCAGCCCCATCGGCCGCGGAGCCATCAGCTTCTACAAATACTACTTGATGGACACGCTCATGGTGGATAGGCAGGAGTGCGTGCATCTGACTTTCGTTCCCCAGAACCCGCAGGACTTCGGTTTCACGGGGCACCTCTACGTGGTGAAGGACTCCACCTATGCCGTGAAGAAATGTACCATGAACCTGCCCAAGAAGACGGGTGTCAACTTCGTGGAAAACCTCGACATCGTGCAGCAGTTCGAACAACTGCCCGACGGAAACTGGGTGCTGACCGATGACGACATGACCGTGGAACTGCACTTTGTGAAAGGCATCCAAGGCCTGGAAGTGCAGCGGACCACCAAGTACAGCGACTATCAGTTCACGGAGATAGAACCCCGCCTCTTCCGCCTGAAAGGAAACGTCATCAAGGAGGCGAACATGCTTGCCAAGAGCGACGAGTATTGGGCGAAAGTGCGCCAAGTGCCCCTCACCAAGAAGGAGAGCACGATGGACGTATTCATGAACCGTATCGAACAGATTCCCGGCTTCAAGTACGTCATCTTCGGAGCGAAAGCCTTGATTGAGAACTTCGTGGAAACGGGCAGCAAGAAGCATCCCAGTAAGTTCGACTTCGGTCCTATCAATACAATGATAACCAGCAACTACGTCAACGGCACCCGTTTCCGTCTGAGCGGTATGACAACCGGTAACCTCGACCCGCATTGGAGCCTGAGCGGTTACGGCGCCTACGGAACCAAGGACAAGAAATGGTTCTACTCCGGGCAGGTGGCCTACTCCTTCAACAAACGCGAATACGTATTGTGGGAGTTCCCGAAGCACTACATCGCCTTCAAGTACACCTACGACGTGATGTCTCCCATGGACAAGTACCTCGCCACGGACAAGGACAACTTATTTGTCGGCTGGAAATGGACCACGGTAGACCAGATGTCCTACATGCGCGATGCCACGCTGACCTACGAGCTGGAAACCAATACCGGCTTCTCCGTACAGGCCATGGCACGCCACCGCAACGACCAGCCTGCGGGGCAACTGCAATACTGGAAGAACAACGGAGAAACACCCGGACAGTGGGATGAAAAGAATACGCTGGTGCACGACATCACCACTACCGAGCTGGGTGTGACCCTGCGTTACGCTCCTGGTGAAACCTTCGTCAACACCAAACAGCGCCGCGTGCCCGTATCGTTGGATGCGCCCACCTTCACCCTCTCCCACACCGCCGGATTCAAGGGCGTGCTGGGTGGAGAGTACAACTTCAACCTGACGGAAGCCAGCATCCGGAAGCGCTTCTGGCTCGGCTCGTGGGGCAAGCTGGACGTAACGGCACGTGCCGGTGCGCAATGGAACACCGTTCCCTTCCCCCTGCTGAACCTACCGATGGCAAACCTCTCGTACATCACGCAGAACAACGAGTCCTTCAACCTCATCAACAACATGGAGTTCCTGAACGACCGTTACGCCTCCCTCAACCTAAGCTACGACATGAACGGAAAACTCTTCAACCGCATCCCGCTCATCAAGAAGCTGAAGTGGCGTGAGATGTTCCGCATCCGTGGTCTGTGGGGCACGCTGACGGACAAGAACAACCCATACAAGAGCAACAATCCCGACTTGTTCCTCTTCCCCATGCGCGACGGTGTACCCACCAGCCACGTCATGGGCAAGACTCCCTATGTGGAAGCCAGTGTAGGTATCTACAATATCTTCAAGCTGCTCCACATAGAATATGTACGCCGACTGACCTATACGGATATACCGGGAGTGAAGAAGGGCGGTATACGCTTCATGATATTAATGATTTTTTAAGAGTTACATACTATGCAACCATTAGCAGAACGGCTTAGACCAAGAACATTAGATGAATATATCGGTCAGAAACATTTAGTGGGACCGGGTGCAGTGCTGCGTAAGATGATTGATGCAGGACGTATCTCTTCGTTTATCTTATGGGGCCCTCCGGGAGTGGGAAAGACAACCCTGGCACAGATTATCGCCAACAAGCTGGAAACCCCTTTCTATACACTTAGTGCCGTGACCAGCGGTGTGAAGGATGTACGCGACGTGATAGAGCGTGCCAAGAGCAACCGCTTCTTCTCGCAAGCCAGTCCCATCCTCTTCATCGACGAGATACACCGCTTCAGCAAATCGCAGCAAGACTCGCTGTTGGGAGCCGTGGAGCAAGGCACCGTGACGCTGATAGGTGCCACCACGGAGAACCCTTCGTTCGAGGTCATCCGCCCGCTGCTGTCCCGCTGCCAGCTCTATACCCTGAAGTCACTGGAGAAGGACGACCTGCTGGAACTGCTGCAACGCGCCATCACCACAGACACCGTGCTGAAGGAACGGAAGATAGAACTGAAAGAGACCACTGCCATGCTCCGCTTCAGCGGAGGAGACGCCCGCAAGCTGCTCAACATCCTCGAACTGGTGATAGATTCCGAAGCCACCGACCCTGTCCTCATCACGGATGACATGGTGACCGAACGCCTTCAACAGAACCCTCTTGCTTACGACAAGGACGGCGAGATGCACTACGACATCATCTCCGCTTTCATCAAATCCATTCGCGGCAGCGACCCGGATGGCGCCATCTACTGGCTGGCACGCATGGTAGAAGGCGGTGAAGACCCTGCCTTCATAGCCCGCCGCCTCGTCATCTCTGCCTCCGAAGACATCGGACTGGCCAACCCCAACGCGCTGCTGCTTGCCAACGCCTGCTTCGACACGCTGATG
>OBKI01000884.1_pt1 | contig 16053 bp, 19 predicted proteins | sample 1519731 | NCBI WGS metagenome assembly OBKI01 (sample SAMN00265070, study PRJEB22529) | human gut metagenome
CGCTCTTCCGATCTCAGTTTATGAAGGAAGTCAGTTCGAATCAGCATTCGCAGGCGTCAAAAAAACCGTTGATGCAACAGCAGAAGAATATGCTGCACTTCGTCAGAACATTCTGGATATGACACGGGAAATTCCGTCCAGTGCTTCAGACATTGCCGGAGTCATGGAGATCGCCGGACAGCTGGGAATTGCTACAGAGAGTTTAACGGAATTTACGGAGACAATGATCAACCTTGGTGTATCCACAAACCTGTCTGCGGAAGAAGCTGCTACCAACCTTGCAAAATTTGCGAACATTGTGAATATGGCAGATTACGGAACGGATGGAATCAGCAACTGGGAACGTCTGGGATCCGTTGTTGTTGATCTCGGTAATAATTTTGCCACAACCGAGGCAGATATCGTTGAGATGGCTACGAGACTGGCATCGACGGGATCGTTGGTAGGACTTACAGAATCACAGATCATGGCCCTGGCAACGGCAATGAGTTCCGTCGGTATCCAGGCGGAGAGCGGAGGATCCACAATGGCGAAACTGCTTAAGAAAATGCAGCTTGCCGTTGAACTTAATTCGGATTCTCTGGCGGATTATGCGGCAGTCGCGGGTATGACCGGAGAACAGTTCCGGGATACATTCGAGAGTGATGCAGTAGTGGCATTATCAGCATTTATCGATGGACTAAATGATACGGAAAGAAACGGGAAATCAGCTATTGCAATACTGGATGATATGAAACTTTCAGAGATACGGTTAAGCAATACTGTCCTCGCACTTGCCGGGGCAGATGGAGTGATGACGGATGCCATTGAGACGGCTAATAGTGCATGGGATGATCACAACGCACTGGCAATCGAAGCGGGCAAGAGGTACGAGACCGTAGAGAGTCAGGCGATTATTTTGAAGAATGCGCTTTCAGAAATCGGCATTACAGCCTACGATGATTTGCGGGATCCTCTTGTTGGAACAATCAGTCAGATCACTGAGGCAGCATGGGAACTGAATGATTATATTGGAGGAGCTGACGGAATCAGCAAATGGATAGATAACATTAATAAGACACTTCCAACATTGCAGAGAAATGCGAAGAATGCATGGAAAACTGCGGAGCCATTTTTTGATGGAGTATTGGAAGTTGGAAAATGGTGTACGAAGAATCCGGAAGCCATTACGGGTGTACTATCTGGTATTGCGAGTGCTATGCTTGCATATAAAGCGGCATCCACTACCGTTCATTCCTTAAATTCTCTTACAAACTTTATAGGCATTCTGGCGAAAGGCGGAGCTGCGGCGGATATTATGCTTGTAGTGGGAGCAATCGGCACGTTGGTCGCAATATGTGAAACCGGGCAGGCAGCTCTTAATGAACTTGCGAACGATAATCTTGCAGATCATTTTGGTGACATTGCATTATCTCTGGAAGACGTGCAGAAGGTGGCTGCGTATATTGTTGGATCAAAGGATCTTGACCGGCTCAATGAGGCTCTGGGAGCATTTGATGATATGGAGGGATTTGCCTCGGCAATGGATAATGCCGTATCAGAGATCAATAAGATGAACTGGAAAGTATCCATTGGGATGGAACTTACTGCAGATGAACAGGAGAATTATAAGACAGCCATAGATGAATATGTTCAGGCAGCAGAGGATTATGCTCTGCAAAACCAGTACGCTGTGTCATTGAACCTTTCACTGGCTTTGGATGGTGCCGATGCGGACACACTTGCAATCGGTGATAAGGTGAATGCCTTCTATCAAAGCAGCTATCAGGATATGGTTAATCTTGGGGATGAACTGAGCAAAGCAGTGAATGATGCATTTGCAGATGGAGTTCTGGATCCGAATGAGATCGAAAATCTGGCTGATATTCAGAGAAAGATGGCAGAATTACAGGAAGGTATTGCACAGGGCGAGTTCACGGCCAAATTATCTGCGATACAGCTGAAATACGATGGCTCCAATCTTACGGCAGATTCATTTAAGAATATACAGTCTGAAATTGCTACGCAGCTTGACACGTTGAATGATACCTATTTGCAATCCTATATTAAAAATATGAGTGCAAATGAGGATGCTCTGTCGCATGGAAGCATTACGCAAAGCGAATATGACGCGTTGAAACAGCAGTTAGAGTATGACTATATTCAGAAAATGGCAAATTCTACGGCACAGGCATCGCAGTTCCAGTTTGGAACGATCAGCGATCAGTATATGCCGGAATTATCCAGTTATATGACCGATGCGCTGTCAGGAGATCTGAGTTGGTTGCAGGATCAGCTTCAATATACGGAAGAGCAGTTGGCAATGATGGATTATGATCCACTGCAGGATTATTTCATGGAAACGTTCAAGAATCTATCCAGCAATCAGGATCTCGAAGTTGTGAGAAAGGCTGTTGAGGATCTTCTGAAAGAGGCACAGCCTACGGTGGAGCAGATGCAGAAGGTCGAAGAGCAGTGCCAGGGGGCTGGTGTAGCAATACCGAAAGCAATCACAGATGGATTGAAACAGTATACATTGCTTCAGGGCGTTGTGGATGGAAATATGGATGCCTTTTATGAACTGCTGGGACAGAGTATTTCTGGAACGGAATATGAGCAAGTAATTGACCAACTGGAACAACAGGGACGAGACATTCCAGATTCCCTGCTTAAAGGACTACAGGAAAGCAATGTCATCGACGGAATGTATGCGTGGACGGATGAAAAGATCAATGAAGTTTTGTCCAAAGGCTTCACGGCCAGTGCAGATGTGGATGTAACACTGAATCCGACATACAGTTGGGCAAACAATATCGTACCGTCTCTTCAGATGGATAGATTATCAAGGTTCAGAATAGAGCAGAATGCGGATGGAGGCATTTGGGATCATCCGATATTAACCACATTTGCGGAGAGAAGCATGGAGGCGGCTATCCCTATTGATGGAAGCCAAAATGCTATCAATCTGTGGGAGAAGACGGGACGCTTGCTCGGAATGGATAGTGTTCTTGACAAGGTATCGCTGGAGGGAGGCAGCAGTCCTGTGATCGAATATAATCCGGTACTGAAGTTCTACGGTGATGCCCCCAGTAAGGATGATATCGTCGATGCATTGAGTATTTCTCAGGACCAATTTGAGAGTCTTATGGAGAGATACCTGAAAGACAATGGACGTGTGTCCTTCGGGTAAGGAGTGTGCTTATGGCAAAAAAAGTATACATAACGAAGTCGGGAGACACATGGGATATGGTAGCAAAGGAAGTGTACGGTGACGAACTGTACACTTCCTTGCTTATGAGCAATAATCAGGAGCTCATTGAGTACTTTGTGTTTCCAGAGAATATTTCTATTGCACTGCCGGAAATTCCGAAAGAAGAGAGCTTGCTGCCAGATTGGAGGTCGTAGAAATGGCGCTACCACGCAACGTTAAATTACAGATCACTTATGATGGAACTGCTTCGGAGACTGTTTCTGTTACAACGGCATCTGCTGGAGCGGCTTCTTCATACACAGTCAAATCAGGAGATACACTGTGGGCAATTTCCAAGAGATATTACGGCAGTGGAACGAAGTATCCGAAAATTTATAATGCAAATGCAGATCTGATCGAATCCACAGCAAAGGCACACGGAAAAAAGAGTTCCAGTAACGGACATTGGATCTGGCCGGGCGAGGTATTAACAATACCAGGATTATCGACCACAAGCACAACGACGAGTGTGCGTAAAACGGGATCTTCCAATCCGGGTCTGGGAGATATTATCGGGAATACAGCAACGAGCTTTTCTTATACGGATGTGGCCAGCGGGAAATCGGACAGTGCAGATATTACCATGTATGATATTGAGAAAGAATGGTTGGGAAACAGGAAACCGAGGCGTGGCGCAGGACTTGGAGCAAAAATAAAGATTAATAATTGGAATACTGAGAATACTTCGGAAGTATTTGACTGTGGTAATTTCATCGTGGATGATGTTTCTTTTTCAGGGAGACCCATAGGTTGTGTACTGAAAGTGGTAAGCGTGCCGACAGATGACAGTTTCAAAACGCTGGACAAAACAAAAACATGGGAGAAAACAACCATAAAAGATATTGCGGCTGAGATCGCGGGAAGCGCCGGTGTGGCTCTTGTATATGAGGCGGCGGCAATCCAGATCCAGGAGATGGAACAGAACAATCAGACTGATAGTGCCTTTCTGTACGCTCTGTGTGAGAAATATGGCTTGGGCATGAAAGTCTATAATCATAAAATCGTCATATTGGATATTGTTTCTTACGAAGAAAAAAAGTCTGTTGGGACAATATCGGAAACAGACTGCCTTACATGGAGTGTGAATGAGACTATAGACGGAACTTATACCGGAGTATGTCTTAACTATACGAATCCGGATTTGGATGATCCTATCAATGTAATGATGGGATCGGAAGGCAGGCTGTATGCGCTGAATGTGCAGGCAAACAGCCAGTATGATGCAGAAATTCAGGCGGCGGCAAAGGCAAATGCTGCCAACCGTAAGATACAGACAATGACCATTACGATTGACGGAAACAGAAATATCGTGGCAACGCAGTGCGTTGAAACTGCAGATTTTGGCAGTTATGACGGCAAATATTATGTGGATTCCGTAAAGCACACGATTGGAAGCAATGGATACCGGACACAACTTACACTTCATAAGGTCCAGACACCTATCAAAGTAACAGCTCCGGTGGTAGCAGCCTCTGGCGGAAAAACATATACCGTAGTATCCGGAGATACGTTGTGGGGAATTTCCAAGAAATTCTACGGAACCGGCACGAAGTACAGTGTTATTTATAATGCAAATGCGGATCTGATAGAAGCCACAGCAAAGTCACACGGCAAAAAGAGTTCCAGTAATGGGCACTGGATCTGGCCGGGAGAGACACTCACAATTCCGGAGGGATAAGATGGTTACGAGAATAGGGAAAGTGACAAAGGTATATCCGGGGGAAGGCAGGGTAAAGGTAACCTTTGAGGATAGCGGAAGCTCTTCGCTGCCTCTGGCAGTGCTCACTATGAATAAAGAATATTCCATGCCAAGCGTAGGGGACAGAGTAATTACACTTCACATGGAAAATGGAACGAGCAAAGGATTTGTTCTGGGAACATATTACGGTGGCGGAATGCAGCCCAAAGCTAATAGCGGGTATCGAAAAGACTTCACATCCGGCTGTTACGCTATCTGTATCGGCGGTTCCTACACATTGAAGGGATCTAAGATATTACTTAGTGGAAGTAGTGCTTCTGTATCTCTTGGAACCAAGGCATCTATGGTGGGATCTGAGGCAATTATGGGCAGTACCGCTTCAGATAATGAGGGTGATGAACCGGATTCTTATTTTAAAGCAACTTCTGACAATGTAGAAATCAAAGGTGCCACAGAGGTTAAGGTAGAAGCAGAAGGCGGAGCAGCGACGATAACAGTTGGTGGCGGAACAGCAGAGGTTGTAGTTGATACCGATACGACGGTCAAAGCATCCACGGTTACCATAGAGACTGATGGTAATCTGATATTTAAGTGTGCCTATGGAACGATTACGTCAGAGGAGATTATGAAGCGTTTGGAACGGATAGAGGATCAGCTTGGCATTCCGCATACGATATAGGAGGATGGCTATGGCAGTAGTAGGTAATTTAGGAAGCCTGATTACCTTTGAGGTAAGCTCAGACAAAGTCCTTACTTTTGACAAAATGAAAAGAACCGTGAAGGGCAGATGGGCTACGCATGATGCAATAGGAGGAAAAACGAAATCAGAGTTTTTGGGGGCAGGAAATGCAAGTATTGCGTTGCCGATTTTTCTATCTTCTATGCATGGCGTGAGACCACGGGTAACGCTGGAGCGGATTGCAGATGCTGTCGAGAGAGGGGAATATTATCCACTTGTAATTGGCGGGAGATCGGTCGGAAGGAATAAGTGGAGAATTACCTCTGCCAGTGAAACGTGGGATACCATTATCAGAGACGGTATTCTGGTAGAGGCAAATGTAACGCTTAACCTGGAAGAATATGTGTAGGAGGCATTCATGGAAAATTATATTGTAGATTTGGACGGCGATGGCTTTTCACCGGATGAATTTGCGGACATTAAAAAGTGCCTTGAGACACTTCTTTCCGTTCGTGCGGGAAGCCAACCGTTAGACAGAGAGTTTGGAATTGATGTAGACCATGTATTAGGCTACCCGCTTAATATAGCCAGAAATATGTTGGCACTTGAAATAATTGAAAAGGTACGCATCTACGAAGCAAGAGTAGAGGCCGATAACGTGTGGTATGAGGAAAACACAGATGGAAAACTCATCCCGCACGTTCATTTTGTGAAGGCGGAGGTATGACATGGTTACAGATAATTTCCCTGATATTTCCTTTATAGATAATTCAACGATAGAAGATGTTCTCACGCAAATGATTAGTGACTATCAGAACAAATATAAAGAGATCACTAACAAAGAGGCTGCACTTGCAAAGGCTGATCCGCACCGGCTTATTATGTATGCCTGTGCCGTTCAAATTTATCAGGCTATGCAGTATGCGGATTACGCGGGAAAGGTTAGTTTTCTGAAATATGCGCGGGGAGAATACCTTGATAACCTTGTTGCGATTCGTGGGATTCAGAGGCAGCAGGCAAAACCGGCGACGACAACATTGCAGTTTTCTATCAGTGAGCCTGTTGCATCTGTAGTAGGCATCCCGGCGGGAACCAGGGCAACAAATGGTAATAATGTGTTTTTTGCCACGGACGAATATGTGGAAATAAAAGCCGGAGAAACTTCGGTAAGCGTGTCTGCAACCTGCACGGAAGAAGGGAGCCTTGGAAATAATTTCGCAATAGGAGAGTTTGGAACAATCGTCAATTCTCTTCCGTATGTTGTTGCTGTGACAAATACGACACAGACATTCGGCGGATCTGATATTGAGGATGATGATAGCCTAAAGGAAAGAGCTTATACCATACAAAAATCATATTCTACAGCAGGACCTACGGGAGCATATGCATATTTTGTGAAACAAATTGATCAGAGAATCGGTGACGTGGTTATACGGTCGGATACTCCGGGAGTTGTAAAAGTAATATTTACTACTGAAGCTGGGATGCCGGATCCGGCTCTTATTCAGAAGGTTACAGATTCTCTGATGGATAGAAACATTCGACCGCTCACGGACAAGATTGAGGTATCAGCACCAGTGTCAAAAACCTATGATGTAGAATTTACCTATTATATTTCATCCAGTGAGAAGGCATCGGTAACGTCCATTCAGGAAAATATTGCAGCAGCAGTAAATAGTTATAATGCCTGGCAGACGGAAAAAATCGGACGAGATATCAACCCTTCATATCTTATTCAGAAGATTATGGAAGCTGGAGCAAAAAGAACCGTTATTACAGCACCGGAATTTACAGCACTGAACAATGGTACTATTGCAAAAACTGGTACTGTGACGGTGAAGTATGGAGGGCTTGAAGATGATTAAGTTGCAGGACAGTAATATTATAGACATTCTTCCAGAAGCATTTACGAGCGATCCGAAAAATATTGCTCTTGGATATGCACTACAGGGAGCAATGAGGAGACTACTGGAATACAGTAGGACAACCAGTGTGTATGCTGCCATTGATGCAGCGGATGATGATGTGCTTGATATGCTGGCAGCAGAGCTCGATACGCAATATTATGATGTCCTTCTTGATGTTGAGGCAAAACGAAAACTTGTTAAAAATACATTGATCTGGTACGGAAAAGCGGGGACACCGGCAGCAGTCGAAGAGCTTATAACATCTGTATTTGGCGAAGGAAGAGTAGAAGAGTGGTTCGATTATGGAGGAGAACCATTTTACTTTAAGGTATATACCAATGCCACATTTACAGAAGATATGATCTCTAAATTCGACGATATACTGGAAAAGGTAAAGAATACGCGCTCCAAGCTGGAAACGGTTGTAGGTGAGAAAACATTAAGGCAGAACACTTCTGTACTTATAGGAACAGATCAAATTATTATGGCGCCTGTTATTTTTCAAGAGATTGTCAATGAAAAAACATTAAGGCAGAACACACATGCAATTATAGGAGACAATCAGATTATCGTGGCACAAGCTATCTTTCAAAAATAGGGAGGAAAAGAAATGGCACAGTATAGAAATGCAGTTATGACACAAAATGGGGCGGCATTGCTTAATAAAGCGCAGGCAGGACTTTGCAAGATCAAGTTTACCAGAATGTCAACTGGTGATGGACAATATTCTGAGAGCGAGAAAGGGATTGAAGAGTTAAGAAAAATAACCAGCCTTAAATCTCACAAGCAGTCGTTTGCATTCGATTCTATAAAATATCAGGATGATACGAGCGTAGAATTGAAGGCCAGTATCACAAACCATGACGACACGCAGACATTATCAGCCGGATATTACATCAGAGAAATAGCTGTTTTTGCGCAGGAAGATGATAAAAGTGATACGGAGGTGCTTTACAGTATTGCGGTGGCAGATGTAGCAGATTTCTTACCAACTTATAATGGTAATAACCCGATACTAATAATCCAGAAATATTATGTTACAGTGGATGAATCAAAGAGCGCAATTATAGTACCGAGTAATTATGGAGAAGATCTTGAAGCAACAAAAAAAGAAGTTGAAAATGATATGAAAGAATATGTTACAGGGTATGTTTCGGAAGCAACCGCGGAGGATATTGACAATATCCTTGGCGGTTATTTTATAGATGATGGTTCAGGAGGTGGAGAGAGTGAAGAGATAACAGAAGAAAAATAAGTAACATTGTAGACGAAGCATTTAAGAATTAGGAGGAAAAAGTCAAGTCATTTGTAACACTGAGTCACTTATCAAAATTTGCTACAGCTTTTGCTGAGAAGGTCACAGAATTATTTGTTCGAAAGGAGTCCGGGAAGGGCTCTCGTCCAATGATTATACGACGGAGGAAAAAGAAAAACTTAAGGGAATAAGTGAAGGAGCAAACCAAACCACAGTAGATACAGCACTGAGCACAACGTCTACGAACCCTGTGCAGAACAAAGCGGTAAAGGCGGAACTTGATAAGAAGGCACCGCTGGCATCTCCTACCTTGACAGGAAAGCCTTTAGCACCTACGGCAGCAGAGGGAACAAACACAACCCAGATCGCAACCACAGCATTTGTGCAGAATGCTGTGAGCAAGGTACTGGCAGCAGGTGATGCAATGGTGTTCAAGGGAACACTGGGAACAGGGGGAACCGTGACAGCACTTCCTGCAGTACATGAGGTCGGATGGACATATAAAGTTATAACCGCTGGCACATATGCAGGTAATGTGTGAAGTCGGAGACATGATCATCTGCAGTGCAGATGGAACGACTGCAAATGACGCTCACTGGACCGTTGTGCAGGCCAACCTGGACGGCGCGGTAACAGGACCGACAAGCTCAGTGGACAAGCACGTGGCTGTTTTCAGCGGAACAAGCGGAAAAGTGGTAAAGGATTCCGGCTTTACGATTGGAAAGTCGGTACCGGCTGACGCAAAGTTCACGGATATTACCTACGTTAAATTCGGTGGAGCATCATTCAGCGCAGCAGGAACGGATGGTTTGGTGCCGGCATCTGCATCTGGAGAAACAACACAATTCCTTAGATCGGATGGTAAATGGGGAACTCCGGCAAATACGACATATTCAAAGGCGTCTACAACGGCTGATGGATTAATGTCGAAGGAAGATAAGAAAAAAGTAGATGGAATCACTGAGGCAACGGATACGGAGATCAACAATATCATTAATGGATTATTCGAATAAGGAGGAGACGAATGAAAGTAATAACAACAGGCCTGTTAAACAGGTTTTGGACGAAAGGAATTAAGCCTTGGTTGGACAAGCGAATCAAATCATATGCGGATTTAATGGTAACTACGGCATCTGGGTATACCCCGGATGCCCTTGCTGTGAAGGAGGGGTTTACTGAGTTAACTGGCAATTTAAATGGTTTGAAATTTGCATCAATATTAACATCTGTTACTCTATTAGCGGCGAATAAACAGTCCTTTTTAGGCTCCTTGTCTGACTTTGGATTGCCAAACAATGCAAATGTATTTGGGGTGTTTGCAAATTGTGATTGGGCAGTTAATGTAAGATTTGCAAGTAATAGCAAGTTTTATGTATATCAAATTGCAAACGTAAGTCATGATGCAGTTTTTACATTGAACTTTATTGTGGCATATAAGTAACTTATTTGCTATTCTTCATATGAATTTAACCGTAAAATTTGAAAGCTCCACCAAATACGCCATCTGTGGAACCGTTATATGCTACGGTAATCGTACCTTGATTATTGTAATTAATACTCATAGTCGCTGATTTCGAAACAGTAAAAACACTAACCACATCAGCATATCTTGATGCTACGCAAACACAAGTGTCTAATGTAGATATACGGTTAAAGATAATAAGCCATACTTCATTATTTTTTACCAGTCCCAAAAGAGAACCATTAGAACTCTTGACATAACTGCTAGTATCTAATTTAGTATCTAACTTGCCATTTAGTGTAGTAGATCAGACGGCGGGTGCAGCCGTAAGAGCACCAGAAAGGAGCCCTCATGGGTTACATAAAGTTTAAAAATAAAAAGACCGTATCAAAGGTCATCGTATCAGAGGAGAGCCCTCATGTGATCCGCATCACCGGAGACGGCCTCACAATAAATACTGACGGCTTCCGGCTCTATCTGGATGAGGGATGCAAATACCCGCTGGACAACGGCGAGTATGAGGCATACACTACTTTATTCCGGGAGGGCGACGGCTGGTATGAGTTGTCCGATGACGGATCCGTCTACACCGAGCCGATTGCACCGGTGCAACCTGAGCCCACAGAAGAGGAGCTTACGGAGTTGGGCAGACAGCAGCAGATCAGTCAGCTGACTGCGCAGATCGATGACCTCAAGGCCAGAATCGCCGCCAGTGACTATAAGGTTATCAAGACCTATGAGTATACTCTCCTCGGTGAGCAGACAGAGTATGATATGGAGGCTGTCCATGCAGAGAGACAGGCTCTCCGGGATCAGATCAATACATTGGAGACACAACTGGCAGATCTGACCGCAACCGCAGAGTAGGAGGCTGCTTATGAGAGTGAGAGACGGTCCTTAAACAATAAAACATAGTAACCAAGAGCCAAGAGCCGATTACTTCCTTCAGGAGGTGACCGGCTCATTATATTAAGGAGACTGAGATGGCAACAGAAATCATTGTGGCACTGATCGGCTGCGCGGGAAGTGCGGCAGGCGCCTTCTGCGGAATTCTGGTCAATACAAAATTGACTACATATCGGTTGGAGCAGCTCGAAAAAAAGGTGGATAAGCATAACACAGTCATAGAACGCACATTCAAGCTAGAAGAAGCGCAGGCAGTTATGCAGGAACAAATTAAAGTAGCAAATCACAGAATTGAAGATTTGGAAAGAGAGGTAAAAGAATGAGCACAAGTACAATCATGGTAATTATTTTGGCAGTGCTGACGGCACTGGTAGTAGGAACATTTTTATGGGTATACATCCGCGATAAGACGATTGATGAGATCAGAGTGGATGTGTATCACCTGTTTCTGAAGGCAGAACATGCATTTAAAGAGTCGGGTTCCGGAAAGCAGAAGATGAAGTATGTAGTAAGTCAGGCAAGAAAACTGTTGCCTTCATGGCTGCAGTATTTTGTCACTGATGAGTTCTTAGAAAGCGTTATAGAAAAGTGGTTCCAGGCAGTGAAGGATCTGCTGGATGACGGCAAGCTGAATGGATCAGAGGAGGAAGAAGAATGAAAAAGGCATTATCAAAAGGACCGGATATTTCCAAACACAATGGAAATGTTAATATCAAAAAAGTGCGTGATGCCGGATATAAGCCTATAGGTATTCGGGCTGGTTACGGAAAAAATAACGTCGACGAGAAGTATGTGAGCAATGCATTGGCCTGCTTTAATCTGGCTGTGCAGGTGCTGCTCTACTGGTTTTCATATGCCTACACCGCAGCAATGGCAGTGGCAGAGGCAGAGTTTTGTATCACTCAGGCTAAAAAGTACTGGAGCAAATGCCCTATTGCATTTGATTTTGAGTACGACTCTGTAAATTATGCGCGTAAGAGAGGCGTGAATGTCACAAAACAGCTGGCTACAGATATGGCAATTGCATTTTTGCAAAAGGTCAAAGCAGCCGGTTATCTCCCGGTGATCTATACCAACAAAGATTACCTTAATAAATATTTTGACATGAACCGGATCGTAAAAGCACTGGGAAAGGTATACGTATGGTATGCACGCTATACGTCCAGTCTGTCAGCGGCGGAGATTGACCTTGCGGATATTTGGCAGTATACATCATCAGAATCTGTCCCTGGAATAAGTGGCAAGTGTGATATCAATATCTTTTATACGGACTTTGAAATGGTATCAGTACCGGCGCAAAGAGAAGAAACCTGTAATATTAATATTCAGAACTTCCAGAAAGCTGCAAATGCAGACGGTTATCGGGATGAGCAGGGAAGAAAGCTGGCTGAAGATGGCAAAGATGGCAAGAATACTCGGTATGTAAAACAGCAGATCTGCCTGCAGGCGAAGAGATTCGGGCTGAGCTACAAGGTTGGCTCCAGGGGAGCGGTAGTTAAGTGGTGGCAGACACGTTGCAATGAGATCTTAGGACATGACCAGAACGTAGATGGTAAGTATGGAAAAGACGCAAGGAAAGAGACCATTGCAGTGCAGGACAAGCTGAACCTGGTAAAAGATGGAAAAGTAGGATACGACAGTATCCAGGCGGCATTCTATAATTGACGGATCAGCAGAAGGTATGATACTCTAAAATTACCCATTGAATCCTTCTCATGGTTTATCATGGGAAAAGAGTGGCGAACAAGAAGGGGTGTTCGCCACTCTTTTTATATTAACTGGCAAGTTAGAAAACGCAAAGGTATTAATAGACACTATAACCACTGACGGATCAGGTAATGCCTATCTTGGAAACTATGTTGCAGTATTTGGCGTATCAACAAATACCAATGATACAAAAATTGAAGTATTTAAAAATACTCTCGGAATGTTTTATGCTCATGTAAATAATGTTGCCGGAGATAATTATCCTGGCACATTTCAATTTTATATATGGGGCATAAAAAATGTAAGTTAAATATAATAATATGTGGTTGTTATATCAATCAACATTGTAATTATAATAATTGCTATATAGAAATGATCATAGTAACTTTATAAAATCCACTTGGGATAGATCTCCCAGTTGCAATGAAAACATTACTATCTTTTAGCAATACAATTTGATATATTTTACCATCAACAGTATTAAGTATAATCGCATCTAATCTGCGGTTAAAGGTAATAACATTATCATTTTTTACAACATAGAACAATGTTCCATTTTCCGGTACTGTTTCCGTTAATTGTACAAATGCATCAATATAATACATATTATTTACGCACACAGAACAGTTAGCAGAAACAACAGAAATACCAATACTTGTATTAATTCCAAATACATTGTTTGTAATACTTAACTTGCCATTTGATGTAAATATGCAAGACTACAGCAAGTCGGTATCGAGCAATTCCTCAATGGAACAATCAAGAGTTTTTGCAAGTCGATATACGATGCATACCTGTGCATGGTTGATATCTCTCCGTAGTTGTTCATAATTTCCAATACATTTCAAAGGTACTCCTGAAAGCTCTGCGAGTTCTGACTGCTTAAGATGACGTGTTATTCGCATAAGTTTCAACTTGCTTGTTTTTATATTATGGTGTATTTTTGTTTTAGGCATATAAAGCTCCTTTCGATATTCACCTAATAGAAGCATTCGTTAAGATCATTGCTTACGGCGTGGATCATATCGTTTATATCTCCTGTAAACCCACCAGCCTTGTGCGGGATCTGGAAGTGTTTCTGGAGAACGGTTACCGCGTGGACAAGGCCGTGGCCGTGGACCAGTTCCCCTGGACCGCAAATGTCGAGACGGTTGTCTTACTTTCCAAGGGCGCTAAAGGTCCGGTGGACCTTTGCTCAGCGCGGACCGAAGTGGAACGGAGCTGATCAAGGTTATGACCGGTATCCGCCGCTGCGGAAAGTCGGTCATGCTGGAGCTGATTCATCCGCAGGAATTACAGGATAAGCATTATTTCCGTAAGCATGGTGCAGATGCATATTACGGACAGAATTAACAGGATATCGAGAGGGTATAAAACAGATGAAGATGAAAACAGCACCTATGGGGTGGAACAGCTGGGATTGTTATGGAGCGGCTGTTACAGAAGATATCGTACGACGGAACGCTGAATTTATGGCTGAGCATCTGAAGGAGTACGGTTGGGAATATATTGTGGTGGATATCCAATGGTATGAGCCTTATGCTGCAACCAATGAGTATCATCCTTTTGCGGATGTAGTAATGGATGAGTATGGAAGACTGCTTCCCGCAGTAAATCGTTTTCCTTCCGCAGCAAACGGTGCGGGCTTTGGACCATTGGCAGAATATGTCCATTCTCTTGGATTGAAGTTCGGCATTCATATTATGAGAGGGATTCCACGGCAGGCTGTACATCAGAACACGAAAATCATGAACAGTGACAGACATGCCCGGGAAATTGCCAAAACAAACAGTATCTGTGCCTGGAATACGGATATGTATGGTGTAGATCCTGAGAAAGACGGGGCACGGGAATACTATAACAGTATTTTTGAATTATATGCTTCCTGGGGTGTGGATTTTATTAAATGTGATGATATTGCACGGGAACTGCCACATGAGGAATCCGAACTGATTATGCTGAGCAAAGCATTGCATGGTTGCGGAAGACCCATGGTTTTAAGTCTGTCGCCGGGACCTGCTCTTTTAGAAAAGGCAGAGCTTTATAAGCAGATTTCCAATATGTGGAGAATCACCGATGATTTCTGGGATAAGTGGGAACTGTTATATGATATGTTTTCAAGAGCAGAAAAATGGTGCACCCATGCAGGTGCAGGGCACTGGCCGGATGCCGATATGCTTCCGGTCGGACCGATACGTCAGGTATATGATGTGAATAACTGGACGAATTTCACACAGGATGAGCAGATCACCATGCTGACACTCTGGAGTATCATGCGTTCTCCTTTGATGCTGGGAGGAGAGCTGACAGGGTTTGACGAATTCACTATGAATCTGGTAACCAATTCTGAAATACTTGCCATGCATGCAAATGCACGGCATTCGCATCAGGTGTGGAGACGTGAAATCGATGGTATAGAGCATGCATTGTGGATTGCAGCAGATACAAAGGGTGGATATTATGTCGCGGTATTTAATCTGGATGATAAAGACAGTGACATATCCATACCGCTTGCTGATCTGGAGATTTATGATGGAGTAAATGGAACGGAGCTTTGGAGCGGAGAGCACGTGGAAGAGCCAAAGAGCCTTAGTGTGTCATTAAAGAGTCATGGTGCTAGGGCATATCATTTTACGTACAACTAAAAAGCATACTACTGTTAATGTATAGAGATCTTCAATCATGATCTCAGTTTTGAGATTAACCTTATAGTCATTTTCAGCACGTTGGCGATCTTTTTCTTCTTGCCGGTTCTGACTCATCATGATAAGAGGTGCCTGAATCGCAGCTACACAGGACAGCACGAGATTAAGCAGGATAAAAGGGAATGGATCAAAGGCTTTGACGGCAAGCAGATTCAGAACCTCCTCATTGGTCATATCATGGCGAATTTCTTTAAGCACTTCTTTTAATAGTTTGCGGTTTCCCTTCATGCTGGTCTCCTTCTGTTTATTCCCGGTAAATCTGTGCAAACCGGAAATTTCTGATGAATAACATGGTGCAGGATCGTTTTCGATTATTATATTTTACTGTGAGATTGTGATATTAGCAATAGTGAAATGGGGCAGAGAAGAGTTGAAAAGGCAGACGGATAAGAAACAAAGATAAAATAGTAAAAATAGAATAGAACAAAGAAAGAATATGGAGATAAAACAGAAAGGAATAAACAATGAATGTAAATCCTATAACAAGATTGGATTATCCAGATC
>OBKI01000896.1_pt1 | contig 15870 bp, 10 predicted proteins | sample 1519731 | NCBI WGS metagenome assembly OBKI01 (sample SAMN00265070, study PRJEB22529) | human gut metagenome
GGGAGTGGGGATGCGTGCCCAGAGTGGCAGCCAGCATTCGGCACCCATCACTTTGATGTGCTCGCCGGTATCGATACGGGTGTCGTAGAAGAATCCGGTTTCCTTGTCCCACATCTTTGTCTGTACGAATTCTTTGATGACTTTGGCTTCGGCATTAAGCTGTGCCGCCAGTTCGGGCTTGTTCAGGAGGGTTGCCATTTCGGCGAGGATGGTCTTGTCTACGTAGAGGAACGAGTTCAGGCAGATGTTCTCCTGGTTCATGGACCATGCCTTCTCGCTGTTTTTCTGCATCACGGCATCGTCAAAGCGTACGCCGTTGTCCATGCCGCTTTCCCAACAGGCAGCAATGAGAGTGCCGTCGGTGGAACCGTATTCGCAGATGCCGTTGTGATTGTGGTCGCGCTCGGCATACCACCACTGATGGAACTTATAGAGCTTGTCGAACATTGTTTCGAGGAATTTCTTGTCGCCGGTAGCTTTATACACGTTCATGGCTCCCCAGGCGGCTACGGGCGGTTTGGCATCGCGCCAGTTATTGTATTTCTTGTTGTAGCTGATGAAGTCGGGTACCATGCCGTTGTCGGCTTGATAGTCGAAGAGGGTAATCATTTCGCTTTTGGCTATCTCCTCGTTGAAATGTACGTTGCCCGAAGCAATCTTCCAGGAGTCCCACGACCAGATGCCGTTGATGAATCCGTTGTACGACGGGTTGCTGCCGCCATGCAGGATGTCACCGGCAGGGGTGCGGTAGTTGCTGTTCAGGGTCATCATTGCTTTTACGAGTACCTTGCGGTATTTGTTGTCCTTGAGGTACTTGCTGTTTCCGCTCAGCAACGAAGCGATTTGTGCGTTCCATTGCTGTTCGTTTAGTTCAAAGCAATTGTCTATATTCAGCGTTGCTATGGCAGCCAGTTCTTTGGCTGTGTCTTCACCGCGCAGCGTCAGGGTTTGAGTCATCTCCGACTGATAAGTCTTGCCGGGTTCCAGGGTCATTTCACTTTTTTCTGTGACGTGCAGGCTATCGCTCCCCACAGCCTGAATCTTGTCTGCTGTGAGGAATCGGATTACCGTGTTCGTGGAATCTTTGGGGCGGATGAAAGAGAGACCTTTATCTATGCTGCTTACGACAGAGGTAGGCTCGTATACGCCTCCGTTCCAGTCGAAGCTGACCTTTACCGGTTTTTGGCTCATATTCTTCACGATTGAACGTATGGCTACGGAACGTGAGGTGAGGTAGCACAATTCGGTAGTGAAGTTTAAGTTCTCATCGTTGTATTCCTGTATCAGTTTGCCGGGGAGGTATCGGGTGGTCTGTACATTGTACACCATCCTATACTGTTCGCCGTTCACCCACAGCGTAGGTTCGGCGAGTCCGGCAGCTATCCATCCGCGTCCGGTCATGACCATAGGTCCCATGAAAGCACCGGCATGGCGACGGTTTTCGTTGTCGGGCAGTGAGTATGCCATCCAAGCACCTTTGTCGGCAAAGACGTAGGCATCCCAGTCTACGGCTCCGGCGGGAGTGTTCTTTATGTTGATAAGATTACAGAAGTCCGCTTGCTTGGATAAAAGCGGTTCTGAAGAAGTGGGAGCTTTGACACACGAGGCCAGTATGCAGGCAACGATGCCAGTCAAAGCGATGTTTTTATTTGGATGTCTCATGGTAAATTAAGTATATGATGAAATGAAGTCTTGAAACAGAGAGTTCTATTAAAAGCAATCTCTATCGGATGGGATCCCGTTTCCGGCATTTCGCTTCCGATAGAGACTGAGTTGTAGGGTTATCGGTTATTTTGTGTAACCTTCGTTTTGCACCCAATCAGGATTCATCAGGAATTCTTTGTGAGGGATAGCGAGTCTGATATGCTTGGTCGATATGAAATTGCTTGCGAAAGGCTTTTCATGACTCTTAAGTGCGTCTTCCACAATGCCCCAACGGATGAGATCATACCAGCGTGAGCCTTCGAGGGCCAGTTCGCAAGGACGTTCCACATCCTGCAGGTGCTTCAGCACTTGTCCTTTACTTAGGGTGTCGGACAGTGGCGTTACGTGTACACGGTCACGTACTTTGTTGATGTATTTGATGGCTTCTTTAGAGTTTCCTTCATCGTTCAGACACTCGGCATAGAGCAACAGGATGTCCGCATAGCGGATGAGGGGGATGTTGAAACCGGAATAATCCCAGTAATCACCCAATGACTTGTCGTAAGTCACATATTTGCGCCAGTAGATATTGTCTTCTTGGTGGTAATCACTGAATCCTTTGCCGTCTTCGTAATAGAACGGACGGGATTTGGGATCGTCGAAAATGATAGTCTCATACAATCGGTCGCTGTATTCCCCATCTTCGGTGAGGTCTTTCTTCAGTGTATTGAATAACCATTTGGACGGATATGCTTCCTCGTATGCGCCACAGCCACTGTCGGGACCCAAGTGCAAGGTAAAGAGATTGTATTCGTAGTGCCCGCCTTCCAGACTTCCGGTGAACTGTACTTCAAGGATGGATTCCTTATTGTTCTCGTGTAGTCCGTTGAAGTTGTCGCCATAGTTCTCCATCAGTTCATATCTGTGACTGTCAATGACTTTCCAGAATTCTGTTTTGGCTTTGGCCTTTTCGCCGATGAACATATAGTATTTACCTAAGAGTGCTGCGGCAGTATATTTAGTGACGCGTCCGGCCATGTTTGTATTCCATTTTTCGGGGAGGTTGGCTTGACATTCACTCAGTTCTGTCTCGATGAAAGTCTTCAGTCTGCCGGCTTCTACCTGAGGAGGATAGAATTCCTCTTCGGTACCTTCGAGTTCGTGCTCGAACATTGGTAGTCTTTCACCGAAGTTGATGAAGAGACGGTAGTAGTAGAAAGCTCTCAGAAAACGTGCCTCGGCAATACTGGTCGCTTTGGTCTGCTTGATGCCTTCGTCATCGTTGTCGGGCACATTGGGAATGTTGTCCAGACACTGGTTGCAATAGTTGATACTGGTATAGAGGTTGGTCCATTCATCGTTGGGCACGTAGTTGGTCGATTCGTTGTTGTACATGGCCAGTTCCATCCAGGCGGTCACGTCGGGGCGGTAGTCCAGCTCGTCGCTGCGGTAGTTGTCTATCACAATGTAGCGTTCGAAAGGTTGCGCCCATTCGATGGTAGGCTGTAGTCCAGCGTAGGCTGCGGTAAGTCCTTTGAGGATGTCGGATTCGCTCTTCCAGAAGTTTTCGGGGTCCAGTGAGTTGGGGTTTCTGTCTTCATCCAGGAAATTTCCGGTACATGAAGAGAGTGCCAGGCCTCCTAAGACTGAGGCGCACAATAATATATTCTTTAATTTCATAATCATCTTTTTTAAAGTTTTGGTTCAATTAAAATCCGAATTTAATACCGGCCATGAAAGTGCGGCATAGAGGTGATGAAGCATAGTCGTAACCCATGCGGTCAATACCACCGTTGGTAGAGGGGTCATAGCCACTGTAACCGGTGATGGTAAAGATGCGTGTACCACCTACATAGAAACGGAGGTTGCTGATGCCCAACTTACCACAAACTGTAGCAGGCAGGTTGTAGCCCAGTTGCAAGTTGTTCAGGCGGAAGAAGTCGCCTCGTTCGATGAAACGGTCGGAAGTGCGAGCATTCTTGTTCGGGTCGCCGTATACGGCACGTGGAATGTTGGTGTTGGGGTTCTCCGGAGTCCATGCTTTCAGTGCGTTTCTGCCATAGTTGAACTTGGTATCCATACGTTCCAATTGATATTTGGTATAGTTGTAACGGTCTACACCGAGGTCACCGTAGAAGTTGGCTACCAAATCGAAGTTTTTGTAATTCAGTGTTACGTTGAAGCCGATAGAGGCCTTGGGGCAACCGTTGCCCAGAAGCTTCTTGTCATCGCTGTCCAGCATGCCGTCACCGTTTTGGTCTACGAAGCGGAGGTCACCGGGTTCTGCGTTGGGCTGCATGGGAATCCAGTTGCCTTTGCTGTCCTTGCGTCCGTGTGATTCTTTCCAAAGTTTGGCTTCTGCTTCATTTTGGATGATGCCTGCGGTTTCGTAAGCCCAGAATTCACCGAAGTAACCACCCACGTAGGTACGTGAAGCACCATATTCGTACATATAGTTGGGGTCTGCCATTGATTTCAGTTTACTCTTGAAGTGGCTCAGGTTGAAGTCAAGGTCATACTTGAAGTCCTTACCTGCATTACCGTGGTAAATCAGTTGCATTTCCATACCGGTGGTGCGCAGTTCACCGTCGTTCACCGTCAGTGCACCGTAACCGGTAGACAGACTGATGTTCTTTTCGGAAAGCATGTCCTTGGTGTCCTTGATGTAACCTTCAATCGAGAATTCCAGTTTGTTGTTCCATAGGCTCATGTCCACACCGATGTTTTTGTAGAAGGTAGTTTCCCACTTGATGTTCCTTGAGGGGAGGCTACGTACTGCATATCCCTGGTTTACGACTTTGCCGTCGAAGGGGTAGTTGATGTTGTCGGCGTTGGAGTCCAATTTGGGAATGTAGAGATAGAGAGGTACCGATTGGTTACCGAGGGCGCCGTAGCTCATACGCAATTTGAAGGAGCTGACTGTTTCTTTCATATCTTCCCAGAAAGGTTCGTTGGCAATGTTCCAGCCTACTGATACAGAGGGGAAGAACCCCCACTGGTTACCGTCGGCAAAACGTGAAGAACCGTCATAGCGGAACGAGGCCATTAACATGTAGCGCATTTTCCAACTATAGTTCACACGGCCAAATACGGAACGCAAGCCGCTACGGGTCTTTTCACCTTGCACACCATAGTCTTTGCGTGCCTGGCCCAGAATGCCCATGTCGTTGTTCTCGAATTCGGAACCCGATGCACCCAATAGGTCGTAAGTGCTTTCTTCTTGTGAAGCTCCCAGCAGGAAGGCGAAGTCGTGACTGTCTTTGATGGTGAAGTTGTAGTTGGCAGTCAGTTCCAGCAGGTCGTTGACGCTTCTGGTGCGGGTCTGTGATAGTGAGGCGCTTTCGTTCCACTTCATGGCACCCAGTTCGTAAGTAGGTTTGAATACGCGGGTTTCGCGGAAAAGGAGGCTACGGCTTGCTTGTGCCTTGATTACCAGTCCCTTGATGGGCTCATATTGCAGATAGCCCGATCCTTTGATGTAATCTGTGGCGCGGGTGTTCTCAATCAGGTTATTATAACCTACCATGTTGGCAGCATCGCTCATGTTCATGCCGGGGATGGCACCACCGTATCCGCCGTCACAATTCTCGTCATACAGACGTGCGATAGGTTCCATGTTGGTCACTTGGTATATGCCGGGAAAACCTGAGTTGGCTTCCATTTCCGATTCCCAACGGCTGTAGTTTACTGATTCGCCCACTTTGAACTTGCCGCGTTTCATGTCTGAGTTTAAGCGGAAGCCATATTTCTCGTCACCCGTGCCGGTCACGATGGCTTCGTTTTTTGAATAGAATACGGACAAAGCTACGTTGGCATTCTCACTGCCACTAGTGTACCCCACATTGTATTTCTGTGTGAAGCCGTTGCGGTAGTATTCGTCCTGCCAATCGGTGTCGCCAAACTGTGTGGGGTCTTGCTCATAAGCCGCAATGTAAGCAGGCCAGTTTTTGGGGTTTTGACCGGCGTTTGTACGGGCCATCTTTGCCATGTGGATAAATTCTTCGGCATTGCAGACATCCAGTTTCTTGGCTATCTGATCCACTCCCCAATAAGCTGAGAACGTGATTTTGGGTTTGGATTTGGTACCACGGTAAGTCTCAATCAGGATAACGCCTGCGGCGGCGCGTGCTCCGTAAATAGCGGCGGTGGCAGCGTCTTTCAATACAGACATTGACTTGATGTCTTCGGGGTTCAGAAAACTCATATCACCCGGAACGCCATCGATAATTACCAACGGAGAGTTGTCTGTTCCATAAGTGGTTACACCGCGCACCTGCAGGCTGGGAGTGGAGCCGGCGGCACCGCTACCAAAGTTAACTATCAAACCGGGAGCCATACCCTGCAGGGCAGTTTCGGCATTAGCGGTAGGTATGTTGTTTAGTTTATCGCCCGATACGGAACTTACCGAACCGGAAACATCCGATTTCTTTTGTGTGCCATAACCGATAACGACTACTTCGTCCAGTAGTTCGGTGTCTTCTTTCAGCACCACTTTCAATTCCTTGCGACCATTGAGGGCGATTTCTTGTGGAGCATAGCCCACGTAAGAGATAATAATAGTGGCTTTTGGGGAAACGCTGAGGGTAAAGTTACCGTCGATGTCAGTGATTACTCCATTTGTTGTTCCTTTCTCTAATACACTGGCTCCGATGACAGATTCACCGGACACATCGGTTACGGTACCGTTCAGCTGAATGTTCTGTGCCAATGCGCCCATAGGCAGCATAAAAGCAAAGAAGAGAAGTAGCTGAATGACTCTTTCTTTGTAGTAGTTACTTTTACTCATTTGAATAAGTTTTTAAGGTTAATACTATTGGTTTTTCACAATGCTAAATTAAGCTTCATAAACAGGAATTGCTAATGAATGTTATCTACAAGCAGACTACAAGAGAGGGATATTCTTTGTTTTATTATCTACAAATAGTTTTGTAAGTATTTGATAAATAGGAGTAAATGAGATATTCTATATCTACAAAACTATATCCACATAAACTTTTCCCGATTTACATTAATTATTGAGTTGCGCAAGTAAACGGTGATTAGATGAAGAAGGAAACCAACTCTTTTAGAAATATCAAGCAACTCAAGTTTCGCAGGTCTTTTATAATCATTGATAAACAGTAGTATCTCAACTCTCCTCCCCGGAGGAGAGTTGAGATACTACTGTTTATCAATGATGTCCCTTGCAGATGGTTTGCAGATGTTTTATCTGCAAGCCATCTGTAAAAGAGGAAGTCGAGTATAAGACGGATGACATTCATATCTTATCTCTTGCAAAATACGGATAACTTATTAGTTCATAGTGATGAACACTTTGTTTCTGCAGTACAAAACACTTCGTTCATGTAGTATAAAACGTTTTGTTTGCACAACATAAAACAAGGTGTTTATATAGTATGAAACAAAGTGTTCACTATAATGGAACAAAGTGTTCGCCCTAATGAAACACATTGTTCTACACGTCGAAACAAACCGTTCTGTGTGTTGAAACAAGCGGTTATATTGGGGGAAACAAAAAGAAAGCTGTCTTTTCCTGTCTTTTCCTGATTTCACTAGACACTTTTTTTCTTTATAAACGCCATTAGTAGACGGTTCTTTCATTTGCATACTGATACAGTAGTCCCTTCTTCCGGACTTGCGAGCCTATGCTTACTTGTTCGATGCCTTGTTTCTACTGAGACAAAGTGAGAGCAAACTTTACCCTCACCTTTTTGAAATTGCCCTTACTCACCTCTGAAAGTCCGATGAATAAAGACTTTTAGGTAAGCAGTGAGGGCGGTGAGGGTAGAAATGCAAAATAAATATTTTCAGCCTTGAGCCGGGTTATATATTCTGTAGATAGTCGGTTAGGTCTTCTTCGGAAGAGAGGTTGAGGGATTTGCGCAGGCGGTATCGGTTCATATTGATGGTTTTGGGGGTGGTGCCGGTCAACATGGATATTTCTTTGGTAGACAGGTTCACCCTTAGCAGGGTGGCAAGATATTTCTCGCCTTGTGTCAGTTTGGGATGAATCGCTACCAGTCTTTGGAGGAATTCATTACTTTTATCATCGATGTTTGTCAATAGGGCACTGTTGGTTTTGTCTCCGCTTTGGCTCTGGCTGATGAATGCGTTGATTTTCTTCAGGTGGGGCGTGATGGCTTGCGCGTCCATCTTATATCCTTCTTTCACCATTCCGCGTATTTTGTCCAGCAGTTCATTGCGGCTTTTCAGGAATACGGCGAAGCTGGTTGCCTCCTGCCGACTGGTAGCCAGGGCATTGTGTACATTTTGAAGTTCCAGCTCTTGCTGATGCATCTTCAGTTCGGCCACTTCTTTTTCGGACAGTTGCAATTGGTAGCGTGCTTCTATCAGTTGCAAATCTTTTCGGCGTTTATACCATTTATATAGAAAGATGCTGAAAGCTATTCCCAGAATAAGTACGCTGCCCAAAAGCCACAAATTGCGTTTCAGTAGCTCTATCTTGTAGGTTTGTTCCTGCATTTCAGTAGCATATTTTTGGTCTTGGTATCTTTTATAGGAAATTTCCTGCTCGATGTTGCGTAGCTTGTTGCTACTTTGCAGTTCTTTGCCCAGGTGGTACCTCTTGTCCAGATACTTATAAGCTTGGGCATAGTCACCTATAGCTGCATATACCATGGACGAATATTCGTAATTGTCGCAAATCAGTTCGCGGGCTCCGATGTTGTGGGCATACTCGTAGGCTTTATGCAAGGCTTCCAAGGCTTTGGAGTATTGCTTGTCATAGTAATACTGTTTCCCCATGTTGTTGTAGTTTTCGCCAAGAGACCATTGGGCATCCAGATTCTTGTTGATGGTGATGGCTTCCTGGATGAAAGAAAGTTTCTCTTCCGTATTTCCCCGGTACAGACAGAGGTTGTTCAGGTTGGTTGCAATCTCTTTCAGGTTTCGTTGGGCACGGTTGATGGCCAGCGCACGCTGGAAGAAACGCTCGGCAACGGTAAATTCACTCATGAAGTGGTGCATTACTCCACGTTCGTTATAGCATCCGGCCACAGAGGTGGAATCGCCGATGGATTTGAAGATGGAGGTTGCTTTGTCGTTCAGTTCAATGGCTTTGTTGTAATCGCCTAGTTTGCTGTATACACGCCCCATCAAGGAGCAGAGTTGTGCCATTTGTTTTTTGTTGGTGGGATGGATATATTTTTGGGTGTCATAAAGATTCTTGATACTTAGGTCGAAGTTCCCCAACAATTGTTCGGCTTGACAGTAGAGAATCATGGCTTGTGCGCGGACCTCACTGGGCTCATCTTCGGGAAACAAGGCAGAAGCCTGAGCTGCATAGTAGGAAGCTTGTTTGGGGTTGTTGTACAGGTATTTCTGTGCTTGGTCAATCAATTTCTGTGCTTGCTGCATGTCTTGAGCTTGCAGTGGGGCAGCTGCTGACAGAAGACATACGAGTAGTAGACATAGGTTTTTCTTCATGGCATCGTCTTGTTTCTGCAAATTTAATTAATTCTTCTTAGAAGTCCGGTTTCCCTCCAAAAAGATTTATCTTTGTGCCTCAAAGATAGCGATATATATGTTATTACCTTATTTGAATAAAGATTTGATAGAGGCAGGATGCGATGAGGCCGGTCGCGGCTGTCTGGCCGGTGCGGTCTATGCCGCTGCTGTTATTCTGCCAACGGACTTTAAGAATGAACTTCTGAACGACTCCAAGCAGCTGACGGAAAAACAACGCTATGCCTTGCGTGAAGTGATTGAGAAAGAGGCTCTGGCATGGGCGGTGGGCGTCGTCTCTCCCGAAGAAATTGACAAAATCAATATTCTTAATGCCTCCTTTCTTGCCATGCACCGTGCTGTTGACCAACTGAATGTCCGTCCGCAACATCTGCTGATAGACGGCAACCGCTTTAAAAAATATCGGGACTTGCCGCATACTACCGTAGTGAAAGGAGACGGGAAGTACCTTTCCATCGCTGCCGCCTCCATTTTGGCAAAGACCTATCGTGATGACTACATGAACCGCCTTCACGAGGAATATCCGTATTATGACTGGAATCGTAACAAGGGGTATCCCACCAAGAAACATCGTGCCGCCATTGCTGAGCGGGGTACTACACCCTATCATCGCTTGACGTTCAATCTCTTGGGGGATGGGCAGTTGTCGCTGAACTTCGGACAATGATGCTGTTTAGAACCACTTAATCCTTCTGAACCATACGAATGTCACTGCTGATAATATTGCCGACAAAAGTATGATGAAAATAAACGCGTGCGGAAAACTCTCCAGGTGGATGTCCACATTCATGCCGTAGAAACTGGCTATCAACGTGGGAATCATCAGTGTAATGCTGAGGCTTGTCATACGTTTCATGATGGCATTCACATTGTTGGAGATGATGGAGGCGAAGGCGTCCATGGTTCCCGTCAGAATATCACTGTAGATGTTCACGGTATTGTATGCCTGCTTCAACTCGATGACCACGTCTTCCAATAATTCCAAATCCAGATAATTGGTGTCCTGAAAGATGTTTTTCAGCCGTCCTATCATCACTTCATTGCCACGGATGGAAGTGTTGAAGTAGACCAGCGTCTTCTGCAGCTTCATCAGTTGCAGGAGGTCTTCGTTGCGGATGCTTTTCTCCAGCTCTTTTTCGGCGGTGGCCACGTCGTTGTTTATCTGTTTCAGATACTTCAGGAACCAGACGGCGGAAGAGTAGATGATTCGCAGAATCAAATCCAGTTTATTGTTGACGACTATGTTCTTCCGGCGTGTGTGCTGGATGAAGTCCGGTATCAGCTCCGTGTGGTGATAGCAGACAGAAACGATGATTCCGTCATTGGTGATAATGCCGATGGGCACGGTGATGAACGGCACGCCGCGTTGGTTGCTCTGCATCGGGATGCGGAGGATGGTCAGCAGCCAGTTGTCTTCTGTTTCCGTACGCGGGCGCTCGTCCACGTCGGCTATGTCTTCCAAGAATGATTCGGGAACTTTCAGCTCTTCGGTAAGGAATTTGAAATCATCGTTGTCCGGGCATTCTACGTTGACCCAGCAGTTGGGTTGCCATTCGGCCTTTTCAGTGAAGCCGTTTTCACTGTAGAGATACTTTCTCATTGTTTGCCTCCTTTCAGGTTGGAACAGAGGCATTGCAGTCAACGTCTCCGTTCGTTTTATTGGTGAATACTATTGCACGTTCGTGGGTTTGAATCGTCCATATTTCTTGTTTTTTATTTTTTAAGCGTGGCAAAAGTACATAAATCATTTGAAACAGTACGCTTTAACGGCTGTTTTTTGTACCTTTGCAGCGCAAAAACAGGTTCCTACTATAAAGAACGTTTGTATCATACAAAAAGATTATACAATTAAATTCGATTAATATTATGAGTAAGAAAGCCCTTTTAATGATTCTTGATGGCTGGGGCATCGGCGATCAAGGCAAAGATGATGTGATTTTCAATACACCTACTCCGTATTGGGACAGTCTGTTGGCAGCTTATCCGCATTCCGAGCTTCAGGCAAGCGGTGAAAACGTTGGTTTGCCCGACGGACAGATGGGTAACTCTGAAGTAGGTCACCTCAATATCGGTGCCGGACGCATTGTTTACCAGGATTTGGTGAAGATTAACCGTGCTTGTGCCGATGGCAGCATCCTGAAGAACAAGGAAATTGTTTCTGCTTTCTCATATGCAAAGGAAAACGGCAAGAATATCCACTTTATGGGACTGACCAGCAACGGTGGCGTGCACAGCTCTTTTGACCATTTGTTCAAACTCTGCGATATTTCCAAGGAATACGGTATCGAGAATACCTTCATCCACTGTTTTATGGACGGTCGTGATACCGACCCGAAGAGCGGTAAAGGATTCATTGAACAGCTGACTGCCCATTGCGAGAAGTCTGCCGGCAAGATTGCTTCCATCGTGGGACGTTTCTATGCAATGGACCGTGACAAACGTTGGGAACGTGTGAAGGTTGCTTACGACTTATTGGTAAACGGTGAAGGAAAGGTCGCTACGGATATGGTCCAGGCTATGCAGGAGTCCTACGACGAAGGCGTTACGGATGAATTCATCAAGCCGATTGTGAACGGTGGCTTCGACGGTACCATCAAGGAAGGTGATGTTGTAATCTTCTTCAACTACCGCAACGACCGTGCCAAGGAATTGACCGTTGTCCTCACCCAGCAAGATATGCCCGAACAAGGCATGCAGACCATTCCGGGCCTGCAGTTCTACTGCATGACTCCGTATGACGCCAGCTTCAAGGGTGTACATATCCTTTTTGATAAGGAGAATGTACAGAACACATTGGGCGAATATCTTGCTGCCAATGGCAAGACCCAGCTGCACATTGCCGAAACAGAGAAGTATGCACACGTGACTTTCTTCTTCAACGGTGGCCGCGAGACTCCCTACGATGCTGAAGAGCGCATCCTGGTTCCTTCTCCGAAGGTTGCCACTTACGACTTGAAGCCCGAAATGAGTGCGTACGAGGTGAAGGACAAGTTGGTTGAAGCTATCAAGACCCAGAAGTTCGATTTCATCGTGGTGAACTACGCCAATGGTGATATGGTGGGACATACCGGTATCTACGAAGCTATCGAGAAGGCAGTGAAAGCCATCGACGAATGTGTGAAAGACACCGTTGAGGCTGCCAAGGCAAACGATTATGAAGTAATCATCATCGCCGACCACGGTAATGCCGACCATGCTCTGAATGAGGATGGTACTCCGAATACTGCCCACTCTCTGAACCCCGTTCCTTTCGTTTACGTTACTGCAAACAAGGACGCCAAGGTTGAGAACGGTGTATTGGCTGACGTAGCTCCTTCTATCCTGCATATCTTGGGTATGGAGCAGCCGGCCGAAATGACTGGTAAGGATTTGATTAAGTAAGGCGTCAAAGCCGTAACAATATTTAGACGCGGATTATACGGATTCCACGGATGCTCTTAAAGTTGAGTCTGTGCAATCCGGATAATCCGCGTCTTTTTTCAATAGAACGATTATGATACAGATTGGTGATGTTGTGGTTTCTTTCGATGTCTTGCGCGAGAAGTTCTTGTGTGACTTGGGTGCCTGCCAGGGGATTTGCTGCATTGAGGGCGATGCCGGTGCTCCCGTAGAGCTGGACGAGGTGGAGAAACTGGAAGAGGTGCTTCCGCTGATTTGGGACGAGCTTTCTCCCGAAGCCCGCACCGTGATAGAGGAGCAAGGTGTGGTCTATACCGATTGTGAAGGTGACCTGGTGACTTCTATTGTGAACAACAAGGATTGCGTCTTTACCTGCTATGATGATAAAGGCTGTTGCTATTGTGCCATCGAAAAGGCTTACCGTGAGGGTAGGACCAACTTCTACAAACCTATATCCTGCCATCTCTATCCGATAAGGGTGGGGAACTACGGACTCTATAAGGCAGTGAACTATCATCGTTGGGATGTCTGCAAAGCCGCTATACTGTTGGGGCAAAAGGAAAATCTGCCCGTGTACAAGTTTCTGAAAGAGCCGCTTATCCGTAAGTTTGGTGAGGACTGGTATGCAGAGCTGGAGTTGGTAGTGGAAGAGATGAAAAAACAAGGAATCCTATAGTTCTTCCGTGCGGAGACGGACCTCTTCTTTGGAGGAGAAGAGGGATAAAGGAAAAGCCCCGGTCAGCAGGATTATCCTGCCCGTCCGGGGCTTCCTCGTTGTAAGATGTGAGGTTGGTTATTTATTAAGCGTCAATATTTGCATACGTTGCATTCTTTTCGATGAAATCGCGGCGCGGGCCCACGTCTTCACCCATCAGCATGGAGAAGATATAGTCGGCTTCGGCTGCATTTTCAAGATGCACCTGCTTCAGCATGCGGTTTTCCGGATTCATGGTGGTTTCCCACAACTGTTCCGGGTTCATTTCACCCAAACCTTTGTAGCGTTGGGTGTGTACTGCGTTTTCCGAACCGCCGCCGTAAGTGTCGATGAACTTCTGGCGCTGCTGGTCTGTCCAGCAATACTCTTTCGCCTTGCCTTTGGTGCAAAGGTAAAGGGGAGGAGTGGCGATGTACAAGCAACCCTGCTGGATAACTTGCGGGAAGTAGCGGAAGAAAAGCGTCATAATCAGCGTGTCGATGTGAGAACCATCGACGTCGGCATCGGTCATGATGATAATCTTCTTGTAGCGCAGCTTGTCAATGTTCGCTTCTTTGCTGTCTTCACCGTCCACGCCGAAACGGATGCCCAGCGCCTGGATGATATTGTTTACTTCGTCGCTCTCGAATGCCTTGTGCCACATGGCCTTTTCCACATTCAGAATCTTACCGCGAAGCGGCAGGATAGCTTGGAACGCACGGTTACGGCCTTGCTTTGCTGAACCGCCTGCCGAGTCACCCTCGACGAGGAACAATTCGCATTCTTCTGGGTCCTTGCTGGAGCAGTCGGCCAACTTACCGGGCATGCCACCGCCGGACATCGGCGATTTGCGTTGTACGGATTCGCGTGCCTTACGTGCGGCGATACGTGCCTGGGCGGCAAGAATCACCTTGTCTACAATCAGCTTGGCTTCCTTCGGGTGTTCCTCCAAGTAGTAGGTGAGGGCTTCGCCCACAGCCTGGTCTACGGCACCCATCACTTCGTTGTTACCCAGCTTTGTCTTGGTCTGTCCTTCGAACTGAGGCTCTGCCACCTTGATGGAGATAACGGCAGTTAATCCTTCGCGGAAGTCGTCGCCTGCAATCTCTACCTTGGCTTTCTCCAGCATCTTGTTGTCTTCGGCGTATTTTTTCAATGTACGGGTCAGTGCACGGCGGAAACCTGCCAAGTGGGTACCCCCTTCAATGGTATTGATGTTGTTTACGTAAGAGTGTACATTTTCGTTATAAGAAGTGTTGTACATGATGGCTACTTCCACCGGTGTGCCTTGCTTCTCGGTGTTGATGTAGATTACATCGTTCATGAAGTGTTCGCGTGAGGAGTCCACGTAGCGCACAAATTCCTTCAGGCCTTCTTCCGAGTAGAAGATTTCCTTCTTGGCATTTCCCTCTTCGTACTTTACGCGAAGGTCGGTCAGTGAAATCTTGATGCCTGCGTTCAGGTAAGCCAACTCGCGCATGCGGGTGGCAAGAATATCATAGTTGTAGACTGTTTCCGTAAAGATGGTATCGTCCGGCCAGAACTGCTGGCGTGTACCGGTAATGTCTGTTGTGCCCACTTCCTTGACGGAGTAGAGCGGATGTCCGCAGGAATATTCCTGCTGATAGATTTTTCCGTTACGGAAAACCTGGGTAGTCATGTGTGTAGACAAGGCGTTTACGCAAGATACACCTACACCATGCAGACCTCCCGATACCTTGTAGGAACCTTTGTCGAACTTACCTCCGGCATGCAGTACGGTCATTACAACTTCCAGTGCGGATTTCTTTTCCTTTTCGTGATAGTCTACCGGGATACCACGTCCGTTGTCTTGTACGGTGATGGAGTTGTCCTCGTTAATGGTGACTTCGATGTGGTCGCAATAGCCGGCAAGTGCCTCGTCGATGGAGTTGTCCACAACCTCGTACACCAGGTGGTGAAGCCCTTTGCTGCTAATGTCGCCAATATACATCGCGGGACGCTTTCTCACTGCTTCCAAACCTTCCAGTACCTGGATGTTTTCGGCAGAATAGCTCCCGTTATTGGAGTGAATCTGTTCTTCAGTCATAATCTTTTTTCCTTATTGTAATAACAGAGCAAATATAGTGAAAATCCTCGGGATATGGTACTAAACAAACGGATAAATTCGGGTAGTTTACAGCTTTTTAGCACAGAAAAGAAACTTGTGTGGAAGCAGGTAAATAGAGAGGTATAAATGAGAAAGGCCGGACTAAAAAATCCAGCCTTGTAATATCTTTTGTGTAACAGTCAACTTAAGCCAGCTTGTTGATATAGATAGCCAATTTTGACTTCAGGTTGTTAGCCTTGTTCTTGTGGATTACATTAGTCTTAGCCAATTTATCCAACAGTTTTGTGATACCCGGATACATTGCTGTTGCTGCAGCTTTGTCTGTAGTAGCACGAAGCTTACGAACAGCGTTTCTCATGGTCTTGCCATAATATCTGTTGTGAAGTCTTCTTGTTTCTTCTTGTCTGATTCTCTTCAGTGATGATTTATGATTTGCCATCTCGACTAATCTTTTTTAATTCGTTTATTTTTTTATTTTGTAGCCCGTGGGGGAATCGAACCCCCCTTTCAAGAATGAAAATCTTGCGTCCTAACCGATAGACGAACGGGCCATCCTGTT
>OBKI01000903.1_pt1 | contig 15765 bp, 14 predicted proteins | sample 1519731 | NCBI WGS metagenome assembly OBKI01 (sample SAMN00265070, study PRJEB22529) | human gut metagenome
GACGGACGATTCCCAACCGTTAATTACCCATCTTGTTGAACTCAGAAACCGCTTATTACGTTGTGTAATTTGTATTTTAGTGGTTTTTGTGGCGTTGGTTTATTTTTCTAATGATATTTATCATTTTGTTGCCGCACCTTTAACAGCGGTGATGCCAAAAGGTGCAACGATGATTGCAACCAATATCCAAACGCCTTTCTTTACGCCAATTAAATTAACCGCGATTGTTTCGGTGTTTATTTCTGTACCTTATTTGCTTTATCAAATTTGGGCATTTGTTGCACCAGCACTGTATCAACATGAAAAACGTTTAATTTATCCGTTATTATTTTCCAGTACAGTTTTATTCTATTGCGGTGTAGCGTTTGCTTATTATGTTGTTTTCCCTTTCGTGTTTAGTTTCTTTACGCAAACTGCACCAGAAGGGGTAGCTATCGCAACAGATATCAGCAGTTACCTTGATTTTGCGCTAGCATTATTCTTGGCTTTCGGTGTGTGCTTTGAAGTACCTGTTGCCATTATTTTGCTTTGCTGGACAGGTGTCACAACCACGAAAGCATTGGCGGCAAAACGTCCTTATATTATTGTGGGAGCGTTCTTTGTTGGCATGATCTTAACGCCACCAGACGTGTTTTCTCAAACTTTACTTGCTGTACCAATGTGTCTTCTCTTTGAATTAGGCTTGTTAGTTGCACGTTTCTATCAACCGAAAGAGGATGAAGAAGAGGCAGTTGATGAGGAAAGTGCGGTAGAAAATCAGGGTGATTTGAATCACAAAGATTAAGAAAATGGGCGTAGATGGATACGCCCTTTTAACATCATAAAAACAGGAAATATTATTATGACTCAACAAATTTTAGGCGGTTTTCCAACTCGTCGTCTTCGTCGTTTACGTAAACATGATTTTAGTCGCCGTTTAGTGGCAGAAAATACTTTAACCGCGAATGATTTAATTTATCCGGTATTTATCATTGAAGGTAAAAATCATCGTGAACCAGTTCCTTCTATGCCTAAAGTTGAACGTTTAACCATCGATCAGTTATTAATCGAAGCAGGTCTTTTAGTGAAATACGGCGTGCCAGTGATCTCATTATTCCCTGTAGTTGAGCAAGATAAAAAATCTTTAATGGCGGATGAGGCATTTAACCCGAATGGTTTGGTACAGCGTGCAGTGAGAGCATTGAAAGCCGCGTATCCAGAATTAGGCGTATTAACCGATGTCGCACTCGATCCTTATACACTACACGGACAAGACGGAATCATTGATGAAGAAGGCTATGTCTTAAACGATATTACAACAGATATCCTGATTAAACAGGCTGTTTCACACGCTGAAGCTGGTGCTGATATTGTTGCACCGAGTGATATGATGGATGGACGTATTGGTCGTATTCGTCAGGCATTGGAAGAAAATGGTCATATCAATACGCAAATTATGGCGTATTCTGCAAAATATGCGTCTAATTATTATGGTCCATTCCGTGATGCAGTCGGTTCTGCCGGCAACCTTAAAGGTGGTGACAAGAAAACCTATCAACTTGATCCAGCCAACGGTAATGAAGGCTTGCAAGAAGTGGCTCTTGATTTACAAGAAGGGGCAGATATGGTGATGGTGAAACCAGGTATGCCATATTTAGACATGGTATATCGTGTGAAAGACTATTTCGGCGTGCCAACCTTTGCTTATCAAGTTTCTGGTGAATATGCGATGCATATGGCAGCCATTCAAAATGGTTGGCTGAAAGAAAAAGAATGTATTATGGAATCATTACTTTGCTTTAAGCGTGCGGGTGCGGATGGCATTTTGACGTATTTTGCGAAGCAAGTCGCTGAATGGCTTTACTTAGAAGGTAAAAATAAATAAGCACTTTTTAACTTGAAGTGCTAATCCAGGTGTCAATTTTAGATCTCATCTAATAAAAACGAGAAAATATTAAACGTTTTCTCGTTTTTTATTTTTTCTTCATTTTTTCTATAAAAAAACTATTGCCTAGTTGATTTTTCTATTGTTATATTGATGACACGCCGCAACAAGACGGTGATAAATAAAATAACGTTACACACATCATATTAACTCACTACTAGAAGGAAAATCCTATGTCAGCAGTAGCATCATTAGACGCATTTCTTGAAAAAGTGGCTCAACGTGACGGCCACCAACCTGAATTTTTACAAGCCGTTCGTGAAGTCTTCACGTCAATCTGGCCTTTCTTGGAAGCAAACCCTAAATACCGTTCAGAAGCTTTATTGGAGCGTTTAGTTGAGCCAGAGCGCGCAATCCAATTCCGTGTGGCGTGGACTGATGATAAAGGTCAAGTTCAAGTAAACCGTGCTTTCCGCGTGCAATTCAACAGTGCAATTGGTCCTTTTAAAGGGGGGATGCGTTTCCATCCATCTGTTAACTTATCGATTTTAAAATTCTTAGGCTTTGAACAGATCTTTAAAAATGCCTTAACCACATTGCCAATGGGCGGTGCGAAAGGTGGATCAGATTTTGATCCTAAAGGCAAATCAGATGCTGAAGTCATGCGTTTCTGCCAAGCGTTAATGGCCGAATTATATCGTCATGTAGGCCCGGATACCGATGTGCCGGCAGGTGATATTGGTGTAGGTGGTCGTGAAGTCGGTTATCTTGCAGGCTATATGAAAAAATTATCAAACCAAGCTGCTTGTGTCTTTACTGGTCGTGGTCTTTCATTTGGGGGGAGCTTAATTCGCCCAGAAGCAACGGGGTATGGATTGGTTTATTTTGCCCAAGCAATGCTTGCAGAGAAAGGGGATAGCTTCCAAGGTAAAACGGTTTTAGTTTCCGGTTCGGGTAACGTGGCGCAATATGCGATTGAAAAAGCGATGGCGCTAGGTGCGAAAGTCGTAACCTGTTCTGACTCTGCGGGTTACGTGTATTTACCAGAAGGATTCGATCGTGAAAAATTAGAAGCGTTATTAGAGCTTAAAAATGTAAAACGTGGTCGAGTAGAAGAGTTTGCAAAACAATTTGGTCTTCAATATTTTGCAGGTAAACGCCCTTGGGAAGTGAAAGCAGATATTGCACTTCCTTGCGCAACCCAAAACGAATTAGAGATTTCAGACGCTAAAGCCTTAATTGCAAATGGCGTGAAATTGGTTGCTGAAGGTGCCAATATGCCAACAACCATCGAAGCTACAGAGGCATTCTTAGAGGCTGGCGTGTTATTTGGTCCTGGCAAGGCGGCAAATGCAGGTGGCGTAGCAACCTCTGGTTTAGAAATGGCACAAAGCTCACAACGTTTGTATTGGACGGCTGAAGAAGTGGATAAACAGCTTCATCGTATCATGTTAGATATTCATGCAAACTGTAAAAAATATGGTACTGTCGCAGGTCAAGCAAACATTAACTATGTGGTTGGGGCAAACGTCGCAGGCTTTGTGAAAGTGGCTGATGCAATGTTGGCGCAAGGGGTTTATTAATCCAATAAATGAATGAAAATTTGACCGCACTTTGTGATGAAGTGCGGTCATTTTTTATGCTGAATTTCTCAAGTTGAAATGGGCTTGTGGCTTGCTTTTTTGCTCAAAAAGTGTAAAATCTTCAGGCTTTTTGTCTATATATACAGAGAAAAAAGTAAGCTATATTCTTAAATCACTTTCGAGTTTGAGAATATTCTTTTAGTAATTAAACATTTAGAGGAAGGTTATGGTAACCATTCGTTTATCTCGTGGCGGAGCTAAAAAACGCCCATTTTATCAAATCGTAGTAGCTGACAGTCGTTCACCACGTGACGGTCGTTTCATTGAGCGTGTAGGTTTCTTCAACCCAATCGCACAAGGTAATGCAGAACGTCTTCGTGTTGATCTTGAGCGTGTAAACCACTGGGTTGCTCAAGGTGCTTCACTTTCAGACCGTGTTGCGACTTTGGTAAAAGAAGCTCAAAAAGCATAATCTCGCTTTTTGATTTAGTTCTTAAACTAAGATAGGTGAAAAATATGGAACAACAACGCATTGAAGTTGTGGGCAAATTAGGCTCAACCTACGGTATCCGTGGGTGGTTACGTATTTATTCATCAACAGAACAAGCTGAAAGCATTTTTGATTATCAACCTTGGTTTTTAAAAATCAAAGGTGAATGGCAGCCAACAGAATTAGAAAATTGGCGCCATCATAATCACGAAATCATCGTTAAATTAAAAGGCGTTGATGATCGTGAAGCCGCACAAACTTTAGCGAATGTTGAAATTGGTGTGGATTTATCTGTTTTCCCTGAACTGGAAGAGGGCGATTATTACTGGCACGATTTAATCGGTTGTTCAGTCGTCAACCTAGAAGGTTATATAATGGGAACGGTAACAGAGATGATGGAAACCGGTTCTAATGATGTGTTAGTGGTTAAAGCCAATACCAAAGATGCTTTTGGAAAACAAGAGCGGTTAATTCCGTTTTTGTATGAACAAGTAGTTAAAAGAGTCGATCTCACCACGAAAACTATTGAAGTGGATTGGGACGCTGGTTTCTAATCTCAAGTATGCACAAACGTAATGTAGTAGGCTTTTTATGTGGATAGGGGTGATTTCATTATTCCCCGAAATGTTTAAAGCGATTACGGAATTTGGGGTTACAGGTAGAGCCGTAAAACATAATCTTCTGCAAGTAGAATGTTGGAATCCAAGAGATTTTACATTCGATAAGCATAAAACCGTGGATGACCGTCCTTATGGTGGTGGCCCGGGAATGCTGATGATGGTGCAACCTTTACGGGATGCGATTCATGCTGCGAGAGCAGCTGCAGGAGAAGGCGCAAAGGTGATTTACCTTTCGCCACAAGGACGTAAACTCGATCAAGGTGGCGTAACCGAACTTGCTCAAAATCAGAAATTGATTTTGGTATGTGGACGTTACGAAGGTATTGATGAGCGATTGATTCAAACTGAAATTGATGAAGAATGGTCAATCGGCGATTACGTTCTGACCGGTGGGGAGTTGCCGGCAATGACATTAATTGATGCTGTTGCGCGTTTTATTCCCGGTGTATTAGGTAAGCAAGCCTCCGCAGAAGAAGATTCTTTTGCTGATGGTTTATTAGATTGCCCGCATTACACCAGACCGGAAGTGTTAGAAGGATTAACTGTACCATCCGTGCTGATGTCGGGACATCACGAAGAAATTCGGAAATGGCGATTAAAACAATCGCTACAAAGAACGTGGCTCCGACGCCCTGAGCTCTTAGAAGGCCTAGCTCTGACTGACGAACAACGTAAGCTGTTAAAAGAGGCGCAAGCCGAACATAACAGTTAGTTTCAGTTACATCTAGGATCAATAAAGGATCAAACAATGTCTAACATTATCAAACAACTTGAACAAGAACAATTAAAACAAAACGTACCTAGCTTCCGCCCAGGTGATACTTTAGAAGTTAAAGTATGGGTAGTTGAAGGTAGCAAACGTCGTTTGCAAGCATTCGAAGGCGTGGTTATTGCAATTCGTAACCGTGGCTTGCACTCAGCATTCACTTTACGTAAAATTTCTAACGGCGTAGGTGTTGAGCGTGTATTCCAAACTCACTCTCCAGCAGTAGATTCTATCGCTGTTAAACGTAAAGGTGCAGTACGTAAAGCTAAACTTTACTACTTACGTGAACGTTCAGGTAAATCAGCTCGTATTAAAGAGCGTTTGGGCGAATAATTCGCAAAATAAAAAAGGCTTGGTTTTCCAAGCCTTTTTTGTTTTTAAGTGCGGTCAACATTAAGACCGCTTCATAATTTCAAAAAACTCATCGTTGGTTTTCGCCACCATAAGTTTGTCGATGAGGAATTCCATCGCTTCCACTTCACCCATTGGGTTAAGGATTTTGCGAAGAATCCACATTTTTTGTAATTCATCTGGTGTGGTAAGTAAGTCTTCTTTACGCGTACCTGAACGGTTGAAGTCGATTGCTGGGAACACACGTTTTTCAGCGATTTTGCGAGAAAGATGTAATTCCATATTACCGGTACCTTTAAATTCTTCAAAGATAACCTCATCCATTTTTGAACCGGTATCTACAAGTGCAGTTGCAATAATGGTTAAACTCCCGCCTTCTTCTACGTTACGTGCAGCACCAAAGAAACGTTTTGGTCTATGCAATGCATTTGCATCCACACCACCAGAGAGAATTTTACCGGATGCTGGCGTAACGGTGTTATAAGCACGTGCTAAACGCGTGATAGAGTCGAGTAAAATCACCACGTCTTTTTTGTGCTCAACAGAACGTTTTGCTTTCTCGATAACCATTTCAGCCACTTGAACGTGACGAGCGGCTGGCTCATCAAAGGTAGAGGCAATCACTTCACCTTTTACCGAACGTTGCATTTCGGTTACCTCTTCTGGACGCTCGTCGATTAAAAGTACGATAAGTTCACATTCTGGGTAGTTGTGTGTGATGCTTTGTGCAATGTTTTGTAGCAACATAGTTTTACCGGCTTTTGGTGGAGCCACGATAAGACCACGCTGACCTTTACCAATCGGAGAGGCTAAATCCAAAATACGCGCGGTTAAATCTTCGGTTGAACCATTACCACGTTCCATTCTTAAACGAGAATTTGCGTGTAATGGGGTTAAGTTTTCGAAAAGAATTTTGCTACGAGAGACTTCAGGTTTGTCATCATTGACTTGGTCGACTTTTAAAAGTGCAAAATAGCGTTCGCCCTCTTTTGGTGGACGGATTTTGCCTTCGATTTTATCACCAGTTTGAAGATTGAAACGACGAATTTGACTTGGGGAAACGTAGATGTCATCAGGACCAGCAAGGTAGGAACTGTCTGCGGAGCGTAAGAAACCGAAACCATCGGGTAAAATCTCCAACACGCCGCCGCCAAAAATATCTTCACCGCTCTTGGCGTGTTGTTTCAAAATAGCAAAAACAATATCTTGTTTACGTAAACGGGCAAGATTTTCCAAACCCATTTGTTCTTCGCCAAGTTTCACAAGATCAGAAACAGGCGTATTTTTAAGTTCTGTAAGATGCATAATTAATAATGTTGGAACGAATAAGAGTTGATAATACTGAAATGTTTGAATGGTGGGCAATGCCCTTAAGAATGGTGCGTAAATTACCACTAAAATTTAATACTGTCTAGTTTTTGTTAGAAAAAACAGGGTAAAATAGCAAACTATGAAGAGATTATTATTGCATATTGATTAATTATGCGTAATAATTGAATAATTAATCAATTTTAGTATTAAGAGAAGGATAAGCTATGGCTCTCTGGGGTGGTCGTTTTACACAAGCGACAGATAAACGTTTTAAAGATTTTAATGATAGCCTGCGTTTTGATTATCGCTTGGCAGAGCAAGATATCGAAGGCTCCATTGGCTGGTCTAAAGCTTTAGTCAATGTTGGTGTATTAAGTGCTGAAGAGCAACAACAGCTAGAAGTTGCCTTAAATGAATTATTAATTGAAGTGCGGTCAAATCCACAGGCGATTTTGCAAGATGATGCAGAAGATATTCATAGTTGGGTGGAAAGTAAGCTTATCGATAAAGTGGGTAATTTAGGTAAAAAATTACACACAGGCCGTAGCCGTAATGACCAAGTTGCACTTGATATTAAAATGTGGTGCAAACAACGTGTAACGGAGTTGCAAGCATCTATTCGTAATCTTCAACGTCATTTGGTGCAAACAGCGGAAAAGACGCAAGATGCAGTGATGCCGGGTTATACTCATTTACAACGTGCTCAACCCATCACTTTTGCCCATTGGTGTATGGCTTATGTGGAAATGTTTGAGCGTGATTATTCACGTCTCGCCGATGCTTATAAACGCATGAATAGCTGCCCATTAGGCAGTGGTGCACTTGCGGGGACAGCCTATGCAGTTGATCGTGAACAATTAGCCGCTGATCTGGGTTTTGCTTTTGCGACGCGTAATAGTTTGGATAGCGTATCAGATCGCGATCATATTGTGGAATTACTTTCAACGGCATCTTTAAGCATGGCTCACCTTTCTCGTTTCGCAGAAGATATGATTATTTTCAACAGTGGTGAAGCGAATTTTGTGGAATTATCGGATCGTGTGACTTCAGGCTCATCTTTAATGCCACAAAAGAAAAATCCAGACGCTTGTGAATTGATTCGTGGTAAAGCGGGCCGTGTCATGGGCGCATTAACCGGTATGTTGATGACCTTAAAAGGTTTGCCGTTAGCGTATAACAAAGATATGCAAGAAGACAAAGAAGGGATCTTTGATGCGTTAGATACCTGGCAAGATTGCGTAGATATGGCGACTTTCGTGTTAGATGAGTTAAAAGTGAATACCGAGCGTACTCGTGAAGCTGCTTTAAAAGGTTATTCAAATGCAACAGAGCTAGCGGATTACCTTGTGGCAAAAGGCGTGCCATTCCGTGATTCTCACCATATTGTCGGTGAAACCGTAGTTTATGCCATTGAAAAAGGCAAAGCGTTGGAAGACTTAACCATTCCTGAATTCCGTCAATTCAGTGATGTGGTAGGGGATGATGTCTATGACATTCTTTCACTACAATCTTGTTTAGATAAACGTTGTGCGAAAGGTGGGGTTTCACCACTTCGAGTGGCAGAAGCGATTGCAGAAGCAAAAGCGAGATTAGCTTAATTAGCGTAAATAAAAAGAGCGGTCAAAAAATGTTGTGTTTTTTTGACCGCTCTTTCGTTTTTATGGTGTAAGTGGATCCATTAATTCAAGGATTTTATCTGTAGGCTCTTTTATATCGAAACTCGATTCCATTAATAATGAAAAAGTCTCGTCATTTCGTTTACAAGCAGCATGAGAAATTAGCTTACCTTTCTCATCACGCAAATCGATAGTAACTTGATTGATGCCCGTCTTATCTGCTGCGTTCTCTTTTATTATCGTCCACAACTGATTATTTTCTGTTGGTGGAAGGAAAAGCGTCGCTTCTGTGGCATAAGCTTGTAAGTAAGCATTATCTATCGTTTGATGAGCCACATTCGCATCATTTTTCATATAAGTGAATGTTTTTAGATTATTTAGTGCGACCCAAAGTTTTTCCCCTTTGGTGCTTTCACATTTTACAACATCAATGACACTATCACCGAGATTCATGGCATTCTCATTTGCGAACGAACATAGTGGAATGGCAGCCCAAAATACCCACAGATATTTATTCATTAAATTAATCTCTAAAGTTATTAAATTGGAATGGTTGGCCTAATTCAGCGCCTTTCACCAATTGAATAACAGCTTGTAAATCATCACGAGATTTTCCGGTTACGCGTACTTGTTCACCTTGAATTTGAGTTTGAACTTTGATTTTTGAATCTTTCACTAATTTAGTGATTTTCTTCGCCATCTCTGGTTCAATCCCTTGTTTTAATTTGATTTCTTTGGTGTAAAGTTTACCGTGATGTTCACTTTCTGTTGGAATATCCAATGAGCTATGCTCAATGCCACGTTTTACAAACGCACCAATCAAGATTTCAATTAATTGTTCTAATTGGAAATCAGATTCTGTGGTCACTTTCACTGTTTCGCTTTTTTCATTTAATTCAATGACGGCTTCCACACCACGGAAATCATAACGTGTACTTAATACGCGGTTTGCATTTTCAACCGCATTACGCACTTCGTGCATAGTAATTTCAGATACGATATCAAAAGATGGCATAAGTTTTCTCCCAAAATGAATTAAATTCGATCATTTGCACTTAAAAGACATAAAAGTGCGGTTAAGTCAGCAAAGTTTACCACAATTTGTGCTTGTTGTTGCACCTTCGGTTTGGCATGGAATGCTACGCCTAATCCGGCGACCTTCATCATCGCTAAATCATTAGCGCCATCACCAATAGCAAGGGTATTTTTGCGTGGAATGTTGTATTCTTCAGCGAGTTTTTGCAAGGTATTCGCTTTGTATTGTGCATCGACTACGCTACCTTTTACATTGCCGGTCAGCGTGCCATCAATAATTTCAAATTGATTGGACGCCGCAAAGTCGAGGTTTAATAAACTTTTTAAATAATCGGCGAAATAGGTAAAGCCACCAGAAGCGATAGCGGTTTTCCAACCATGTTGTTGTAGCGTCTTAATGGTTTCAATTAAGCCTGGCATTAACGGTAATTTTTCACGTACTTGCTGCAAAATACTTTCTGGCGCGCCTTTAAGTGTTCCCACTCGACGACGCAAACTTTGTTCAAAATCGAGCTCGCCACGCATGGCGCTTTCAGTAATGGCAGAAACTAATTCACCCGTGCCAGCCAGTTTAGCGATCTCATCGATACATTCAATTTGAATGGCAGTAGAATCCATATCCATTACCAATAAACCTTTTTCTGATAATTTTGCATCAAAATCCAGTTTGGCAATGTCTAATTGCAGGTCGTGAGCATGGGCAATAAAATCGGCTAGCCATTTGCCTTTTAAAAGGACAATGGTATTTTTTTCAACGTTCCATGCATCAAAACACTGGAAAGATTGACCGCACTTTTGTTGGAATTCGAGTAATTTGGCTAAATTCAGCGTTGTACCGTATAAAATAAACGCCTGCGTTTCATCGGAGTGAGGCAAATCAGACGAAAGTGCGGTAGGAAATTGGGGATATTTTTGGGTAATGCTTGCAAGGTTTTGAATTTGCATAGAAAATCCTGTAAATTGTGAATACTCATCTATTCTAGCCGATCTTGGCGAAAAAATGGAAAAACAACGTGCAATTAATTAAAGAAAAACTTCAAAAATCACTGATGTTTGGGCTCATCGTGCTGCTTTGTATTGCGGCCATGGCGGTGATTTTGTTTGGCGTGAAACAATTTAAGATTGGTTCACAGCTTTCAAGTGTGAATCAAGTAGCGAATTTATCGCATACTTTGGTTCGTCAGCAAGCCAATTTATTTTCAGTTTTATTAACCAATAATGCGAAATCCGATCAGCTCGTCGAAAATTTAGATAATTTAGTCAAAGAAAACTTTGTGCTCGATGCAACCATTTATGATTATAACGGCAAAGAATTGGCACAAAGTACCAATACCGGCAATCTTCGTGAGCAACTTGGTCTAGAACATAAAAATGAAGGTGAGTTTTCAACACAGCAAATTGTTGAGCCCATTTATTCTGCTTCTAATAACGCTGTTCGTGGCTTCTTGCGAGTGACGTTTGACGCCCAATATGCTCAAACAACGCAGAGCAAAATTAATCAAGTCTTCCACCGCTTATATGGTGAAATTGTGGTGGTCTTTTTATTAGGTGCTTTATTCGCCAGTTCCATTCATTATTTTTTAAGTCATTATCGTCGAACATATCGAAAACCAGTAGAAACTAAAACGGTGGTAAATTTACAAGGTAAATCGAGTAGCCAACGTTTCCATCAACGTCGTCGAAGAATTTGATCAAGGTAAATAAAATTGCAGATATTGCTCAAGTCAATCAGTAAATAAGGTAGAATACTCAGAATTATTTAGATAGGAGAAAAACATGGCAACTCGTAGACAACTCGCCAACGCAATTCGTGCGCTATCAATGGATGCAGTACAAAAAGCAAAATCAGGCCACCCAGGCGCACCAATGGGAATGGCGGATATCGCTGAGGTATTATGGCGCGATTTCTTAAAACACAATCCAAACAACCCTAAATGGGCTGATCGCGACCGTTTTGTGCTTTCTAACGGCCACGGTTCAATGTTGATTTATAGCTTATTACATTTAACAGGCTATGATCTTTCTATCGAAGATTTAAAACAATTCCGTCAATTACATTCTAAAACGCCAGGCCACCCAGAATATGGTTATGCACCAGGTGTTGAAACCACAACTGGTCCGTTAGGTCAAGGCATCACTAATGCTGTAGGGATGGCGATTGCTGAGAAAACCTTAGCGGGTCAATTTAACCGTGAAGGCCATGAAATCGTAGACCACCACACTTATGTGTTCTTAGGCGATGGCTGTTTAATGGAAGGGATTTCTCATGAAGCTTGCTCTTTAGCAGGCACATTAGGCCTTGGTAAATTAATCGCATTCTACGATGACAATAACATTTCGATTGATGGTCATGTAGATGGTTGGTTCAGCGATGATACCGCAGCTCGTTTTGAAGCTTATGGCTGGCAAGTGATTCGCAATGTGGATGGTCACGATGCAGAACAAATTCGTGCAGCGACTATTCTTGCTCAAGCAGAAAAAGAAAAACCAACGTTGATTATTTGTAAAACCATTATCGGTTTTGGTTCACCAAATAAATCAGGTTCTCATGATTGCCACGGTGCACCATTAGGCGATGAAGAAATCGCATTAACCCGTAAAGCGCTAGGCTGGGAATATGGTCCATTTGAAATTCCGGCTGAGTATTATGCTGAATGGTCTGCAAAAGAAAAAGGTGCTGCAGCAGAAAAATCTTGGGAAGAAAAATTTGCCGCTTATGCTAAAGCATATCCAGAACTTGCTGCAGAATTTACACGTCGTGTAAACGGTGAATTACCAGCGAACTGGGCGGCTGAATCTAAAGCGTTCATCGAAAAATTACAAGCGAACCCTGCAAGCATTGCAAGCCGTAAAGCATCACAAAATGCAATCGAAGCTTATGCACACGTATTACCTGAATTCTTAGGTGGATCTGCAGACTTAGCAAGCTCTAACTTAACGTTATGGAGCGGCTCTAAACCAATTCGTGCACACGAAAACGTAGGTGGCAACTACCTTAACTATGGTGTGCGGGAGTTCGGTATGTCAGCGATTATGAATGGTATTGCTTTACACGGCGGGTTCATTCCTTACGGCGCAACCTTCTTAATGTTCTACGAATATGCACACAATGCAGTGCGTATGGCGGCATTAATGAAACAACGCACTTTATTCGTTTATACTCATGACTCGATCGGCTTAGGCGAAGATGGCCCAACTCACCAACCAGTTGAGCAAACCACCTCATTACGCTTAATTCCAAATCTTGAAACATGGCGTCCATGTGACCAAGTGGAATCAGCTATTGCATGGCAGCAAGCGGTTGAGCGTCAAGATGGCCCAAGTGCGTTGATCTTTACCCGTCAAAACTTAGCACAAATGGACCGCACTTCTGCACAATTAGATGCCGTTAAACGTGGTGCTTATGTGTTAAAAGACTGTGAGGGTACACCAGAGTTAATCTTCATTGCGACAGGTTCTGAAGTGGAATTAGCAGTGAAAGCAGCAGAGGTATTGACTGCTGAAGGTAAAAAAGTACGTGTCGTTTCTATGCCAAGCACTAACCGTTTCGATAAACAAGATGCAGCGTACCGTGAAAGTGTGTTACCTGCGGCCGTAACCAAACGTGTTGCAATCGAAGCAGGTATTGCAGACTTCTGGTATAAATACGTCGGCTTTGAGGGTCGCGTGGTAGGTATGAATAGCTTCGGCGAATCAGCTCCTGCAGATCAATTATTCAAACTCTTTGGTTTCACCGTGGATAACGTGGTAGCAAAAGCAAAAGAGATTTTATAATTATTAAAATAGATAAAGGCAGGCAATGACCTGCCTTTGTTTTTATCTGCTTTCACCTTGTTATCTAAGCCTTTTTTCGTCAATCCATTGAGTTAGCCTTTCAAGTTTGCTAAAATTCGCGACACTTTTTGCGATAAAAAATAAAACGTAAAAAGTGAGTTCGGAAGAAGGTAGCTGGAGAGTAGGGAATTGCCCCTACGCCGACGAGGTAAAATCTTTCAGGCGCAATCGCAAGATTGCAGGGACTGTTACTGGACGAACCCTTGGAGAGATCCATTGCATTTTATCGATGTAAATGGACGCCGAAGGCGCAAAAGAGCGGTCGATTTTTCGATTGTTTTCCAAACGCTCAGGCAAAAGGACAGGGGCAAAAGACAATCCGTATTATCAATATATTTCTATCGGGATTCTTCTTGTCTCCTTGTCGAGTTTATTTGTATTTTAAACGACGAGGAATCATCAATGTCATTACAGACAATCTTATCGGCTATTAGTAGCTTTATATGGGGACCGCCCCTACTTATTCTATTGTCCGGAACCGGACTTTATCTCACCCTTCGTTTAGGCTTTTTGCAAATTCGTTATTTGCCTCGTGCCTTGGGCTATTTATTTGCTCGTGGTGCAAATAAAGGCAAAGGGGATGTGTCTTCTTTTGCTGCACTTTGTACCGCATTAGCGGCGACTATTGGTACAGGGAATATCGTGGGTGTAGCGACCGCAGTACAAGCGGGCGGACCTGGCGCAATTTTTTGGATGTGGTTGGTCGCATTATTAGGGATGGCAACTAAATACGCTGAATGTTTACTTGCCGTGAAATATCGTGTTCGAGATAAATACGGTTTTATGGCGGGTGGCCCAATGTATTACATCGAGCGTGGCCTTGGTATTAAATGGCTAGCCAAATTATTTGCGCTCTTTGGGGTATTGGTGGCCTTTTTCGGTATTGGTACCTTCCCTCAAATAAATGCAATTACGCATGCGATGCAAGACACATTCAATGTACCCGTTATTATTACTGCAACAGTGGTGACGGTGTTGGTCGCCATGATTATTCTCGGTGGTGTAAGACGTATTGCGACAGCTTCTTCAGTGATTGTGCCTTTTATGGCAATCGGCTATGTGGCGACCTCAATTATTATCTTAGTAGTAAATTACGATAAACTGCCCGCTGCGATCGCATTAATTATTCACAGTGCATTTAATCCACAAGCGGCTTTGGGCGGAGCGGTTGGGTTTACAGTGATGAAAGCCATTCAATCAGGTGTTGCACGCGGTATTTTCTCAAATGAATCTGGTTTAGGGAGTGCGCCTATTGCTGCGGCAGCGGCGCAAACGAAAGAGCCCGTTCGCCAAGGTTTAATTTCGATGACAGGGACATTTTTAGATACCATCATCGTATGTACCATGACGGGCTTAGTGCTTGTGATTACAGGCGCATGGAGTAATCCTGAGCTTTCTGGTGCAAGTGTTACCAACTACGCTTTTGCACAGGGCTTAGGCACATCAATTGGTGCAACTATTGTAACTGTTGGTTTATTATTCTTTGCTTTCACCACAATTTTAGGGTGGTGTTACTACGGTGAGCGTTGCTTCCTTTACTTAGTTGGTATTAGAGGCATTAAATTTTATCGTTTTGTCTTTATTGTTTTAGTTGGAGCAGGCTCATTCCTCACCTTAGATTTAATCTGGATTTTAGCGGATATCGTGAATGGTTTAATGGCCTTCCCGAACTTGATAGCATTAATTGGTTTGCGTAAAGAAATTATTTCAGAAACTAAGGATTACTTCGAACGTTTAAAAGCAACACAACATGATCAAGATGAATTAGCCTAATTTATCTCATAAAAAGAAAAGGGAAGCCGAGTGCCTCCCTTTGTTGTTTACAGCTTTACATCATAACAAGTTTACACAGAAATGAAATCACATTTTTTCAGAAATTAGATCCCGATCATATTTTTGAACATTTGTTTTTTTATTTACCTAAAAGCACTTGAAAAAGTGGTTCAAGGTCGATATGTTGTTATTAAAGATGAACGGAACCGAAGGGTTCATTTAAGCAAAAGAGGTAAATGCTATGACACTCAATATCACAAGTAAACAAATGGATATCACCCCTGCAATTCGTGAACATGTGGAGGGAAGACTTGCAAAATTAGAGAAATGGCACACTCAACTGATTAGTCCGCACTTTGTTTTAAGTAAAGTACCAAACGGCTTTTCTGTAGAGGCTTCAATTGGAACTCCGTTAGGTAATCTACTTGCGACAGCAACCGCGGATGATATGTATAAAGCGATCAATGAAGTTGAAGAAAAATTAGAGCGTCAATTAAATAAACTTCAACATAAAGGTGAATC
>OBKI01000914.1_pt1 | contig 15623 bp, 13 predicted proteins | sample 1519731 | NCBI WGS metagenome assembly OBKI01 (sample SAMN00265070, study PRJEB22529) | human gut metagenome
AACAAATGGAAAAACAAACACAAATCAAAAAACAGTCCCCCAATAGTCACTGCCTTCGATACAATGCTGCTGTTTATCTCATTATATGCTATTATTCCTACTATTATTGTAAGTACTACCGGAAATACAAATCCCATCCATCCAAAACATCCAAGCATTACAGACCTTAATGCATTTCCTACAATTCCGCAAATGCCAAAGTTGCTTAAGAATAAAAATAATGTAAGAGCCACGGCAATCCACATATATACTTCTTTTACGACTTTTTTATGTCTCTTTGCCATTTCTGCTTTTTTTCTTCTTGTCTGAGCCCCTTTTTTTGCTCCCGTTTTGGAGTTTTTTGTTGTTTTGCCGCTACTACTTTTCTTTGTACCAGCCAATTTCTCACCTCATATATTTATTTTGTAACAAATGATGCAATTATTGCAATCATTCCAACTACTCCACAATAAATCGAAAAATATGTAAGTTTCTTTTTTCTAACTATTACAAGCATAGTTTTTATGCAAATATAACCGATTACTGCAGATACTACTATTCCAACTAAATAACATGCTACACTGGCAGATGCTATATCAGTTTTCATCTTTGGTATCTTAACAACTACTGCTCCTAATATGGCAGGTATTGACATTATAAATGAATATTTAACCGCAAAGTCTCTTCTAAGTCCACAGACAAGTCCTGCCGTTATGGTGGTTCCTGATCTTGACAACCCCGGAAGTGTGGCAATTCCCTGACATACTCCCATAAAAGTTGCATTTAAATAAGTAGTCTGCTTTGGTGTTTTCTGACCACTTGGGAAATTATCCGAAATCACTAATAGCAGTGCAGTTATTATAAGACATATTCCCGGCACTATTAATGTATTGGAAACTTTTTCAATCAGATTCTGATTCAGTATTCCTATAATTCCCGTAGGTATGGTAGATACAATTACTAACAGTGCAAAACGTTTGTATGCTGTGTTTATAACTCTTCTGTATTGTGGTTTTGCCTCGTGCTTCTTTGCTAATATAAACTGCCTTATATTATATATACAATCAATAATTATACATACTCCATCGTAAATTAACCTTGCAATGTCTTTCCAATATACAACAAAAACTGCAATGAGGGTTCCCAAATGCAGAAAAACATCGAATGACTGTCCCACATTCTTAAGCCCGAATATCTGTTTAAATATTGCCAAATGACCGGAACTGCTTACTGGAAGAAACTCTGCCACTCCCTGCAGTATTCCGAAAAATATCGCTTGTAAAATATTCATATTTTTCTCCTATTATCTTTAGTTAACCATAGTCTATACTATTCTACTATTTTTTAGTTCTATATTCAAGATTATTATTGCCGGTTGCTATTCTCAATAAGTTGATATAATTTTTCCATTGCATCCTTTAGACTTCCTACCTCATTAATAATCCCTTCTTCTACTGTCTGTTTACCAACTAATATGCTTCCTACATCCTTTGTCATAACTTCCGTCTCAGTCATCAATTCCATAAAGCGCTTTTCTTTTATATCGCAGTGCTTTACTACAAAACTGTTTATCCGTTCCTGTATTTTTTTGAAATAATCATAAGTCTGGGGAACCCCAATAAATAATCCGTTCATTCTAACCGGATGTACAACCATTGTTCCTGTTTCTACAATGTAAGAGTAATCTGTAGATACAGCAAGGGGAACGCCAATGGAATGACTTCCTCCAAGGACAAGGGAAACCGTAGGCTTACTCATTCCCGCTATCATTTCCGCAATAGCAAGACCACATTCCACATCCCCGCCTACAGTGTTTAAAATAATCAATAATCCGTCTATCTCTTTATCATCCTCCACCTTTGCAAGCTGTGGTATAACATGTTCATATTTGGTTGTTTTAGTACCTGAAGCCGCATTCTCATGTCCTTCAATTTCACCTATTATACTTAGCAAATGTATTTTCTTATGCTTTTTGTTATTATCCAAATCAGTTTGTCCATACTCTTTTACTTCATCCATCTCTGCTCTCCTTCTCAATTTAACTTCTTAAATAGTTTGGCAGTTTGAAATCAAATTTATACATATATGTTTTTGTCAAAACATAATACATATACGTATTTTTTCTTAAAATCAAGCCTTTTTTAGATACAGCAGAACCCACATCAGCCAATGCTGATGTGGGTTCTATATTTAGACTTTTTATACTAACCATCCGACCTGAACGGAGAATATTTATTTACAATTATTTACTTAAGTTTAATCTTTTTACGCTTACTCCATTTCCTACTGTAAAACTTCTTGCCTTTTACTAATTTATAAGCTTTCACTCTTACATAATATCTCTTTTTAGATATTAATTTCTTCTTAATAATAAACTTCAACTTCTTTGTATAATACGTTTTTGTTTTATATTTCTTACCATTCTTAAATTTCTTACTAAGAGAAATCTGAATCTTATATCCTTTAGCCCCTGTTACCTTTTTCAAGCTGATTTTGATTCTACGTTTCTTTGGACTTGTTACTTTTTTAATTTTAACTCTTGCCGGACGTTTCACATTCGTCGGTGCTTTCGTAATAACCTTATCGTCATCCGAAACTTTTGTAGTAACACCCTCTGCTGTTGTGGTCTCACTGCCTGTGTCAGGAGTTGTAACTTCTTCCGGTGTCGTAGTCTCACTGCCTGTGTCAGGAGTTGTAACTTCTTCCGGTGTCGTAGTCTCACTGTCTGGTGTTGTCGTTTCTATTGGCTTATCATCAGCCTTTCCGATAGCTTTATAAGCTTCACCTTCTGGTGTCAATTCATTGGTAGAAACATCGAATAATCTTGTATATTCAGTACCTGTTATATTGCTTGAATAATCCACAAACCATGAATATCTTTCTACAAAATCTAATGATTCTAACATATTACCCATATCGGTAATATATTTCACTGCATTCACATGAGACATTGGTTCATATAACTGATATCCCCACCATTGTGTAGACACATCTACGTTTCCGATTTCTGTAATCCAGATAGGAATCTGATATTTTGCATACAGTCTTTCCAATGCTGCCTTTAATTGATTTACAGATTCAGGATGAGTGAAATCCTGATATACATGCACTGTAAGAAAATCAACCCTATATCCTTTTTCTTTTGCTCTCTCCATAAAGTCTGCAACCCATGCATCTTCTGCAGCTGCACCTGCAGGACTTCCCAATCTTAACCCTGTCTCTTCCAATCTTGGCCATAACTCTAATGCTTTTTCCACGGTCATATTAGACTGATCGCTCAAATCCGGCTCGTTAAATGCTAATAGATTTTTATATAATCCATTTTCTTTTCCTTCTTTTAGCTCAGCTATTTTCGAATCACTCACATCCCATTGTCCCCAGAGCATTGGAACGTATTCTATATTTTCATTCTGTGCTTTCTGTGCAATTTCTTTTGATGTTCCCCAATTGTAAACCCATGAAGTGCCAACTTTCTTTAATACACTGACATCCTTATTTGGGTCATTGGCTGCGTACCACCAGCTTGCAACACCTTTCTTAGTCGATACACTAGCCGGTGTATTTTCACTCTTACTCTTCTCTACTGCATTATAAGCATTTACTAAACCAGACTGTGCCTTACTTATTTGTGACTCATCTGCATTATCATCATTATATACATCATTTGCATATTTCAATGCCTGTTCAAATTTTTCCCATACAGTATCTTCTGCTGTACCTTTTTCTGTATCTTTATACTGATTAATTGTTTTTAGAAGTTGTGCCTTTAATACACTTGCATCTTCCGGATAATAATCAATACCTACTTTAGCCCCCTGTTGTGTAATACCTTTTCCAACAGAACCGCCGGTTTCATTTACTATATGCGTAATCGTTCCACTCTTAGTATTCTCACCACTTAAATGATTTGTACATGCGTGGAATACTTTTGTTCCTGCTGATACTTCAATGGCACTTGCCAAATTCATTTTTTCACCGGTATAAATAAACACTTCATATACACCTAAACCATACGCTTCATGATTTTGTACATGATCTGCCACTTTATATGAAGCATATCCGTTCTTTGTTCCGTTATTACTCATCCATTCTGCCTGCGTTGGTACGTCATATGGAAGCTCACTTTGGTAGAAATACATCTTACCATTTTCACCATTCCATAATGTCTGATGTTTCTGAAAATGTTCACAGAACAGTCCATATACATTTACATTATCACCATTTACTTCAAGTCCGGTATCGCATTTTGCTCCATCCCATTTTGCTCCAGCTCCATGGTCTGCTCTCCATAGCCAAAAATGATCACCGATTACGTTGTTACTATTAATAACAATTCCCTTTTCACAAGAACCTACACTGTATCCTCCAACTCTTACATATACATCACTAAACCATGACGGATTGTTGCTATGGTCTGCTGATGAATCTTCGCTTCCCATTTCTATCAGTGACTTTGAGCCTGGCTGACCTGCTTCTGCAATAATACCTGCAATGGATACTCCATCTACATCTGCCACTTTAATTGCTGTGTCCTCATTTGTACAAGTAATTGTAGCCAGTCCCAATCCAAGAATAATAGTGTTTGCATTATCTACTCGTAATGGCTTATCAATGTTGTATAATCCCGGTGTAAGAATTAAGTTCTTTCCTTCTGCCAATGCCTGATTCATTGTATCTGCATTGTCTGTGTCTGCCTTTGCTATGTAGAATTTGTCAATACTTACAGATGTGCCTTCACCCATATTATTTTCACTCCAAGATACACCTACAGTATCTTTTCTAACGCCTGGAACAAACACCTGATATTCTCCATTCTCGTCCAGATATAGGAATGGTTTTTCTCTGACTACTTCTGTCTTTTCTATATTTGTATATGACTGATATGTTGCGCCGCCCCAATTTTCTGTAGTCTGCGGTGCATTTTCACATCCTACAAACACCATATTCCAGCATCCGTCATACCAGCCCCCTGTCAGCACGCTGTTTCTTACAAAAAACTGTTGCTGTGACCATGAACCCATCTGTCCTGTTGTATATGTATCTGAAACATATCCTCCGCTGGCTGTCTTTCCAATATCGTCAAAATGAAGTTTTCCTTGTACATACATTCTTCTAAGCGGTGCTGCCTGAGATGTTCCCCATTTTACTTCTGTATCATCCTTACCGGTCATAACTGAAAGGTTTTCAACACCTCTCCAGAAATTAATTAATGTATTTTCTCCACCACAAGAGTCAACATTGATATTCTTAATAGAAACATCTAATGGTGTTGCACCCAATCCTAATACCTGTGTATAAAATCCCACATTAATGGTATTAATATCATATACACCCGGCTTGAATGCAATTGCATATCTATTCTCAGAAAACTCTGATTTTGCCGCCGGCATCATTTCATCTGAAATTGCTTTTATCTCTTTGTTAATTGTAGAAACATCATCTGTTGGGCTATATAAATTTATAGTATCACCAAATAATTTAATATCTAATGCCATAGCCTCTGATTGTTCTGATCTTAAGTCATCTGCATTTACAGCTTCAACTTTATAGTAATAGTTATATACAGAGTCTGTCACTGTATCCTTATATGAATTTGTATCTGTGGTTCCTACTTTTGCATATTCACTATACTTACCTGTTGAACGATATACAATATAAGATGTAGCATACTGTGCTTTCTCCCATGATACTGTAATCTCTTTTCCTGTATACTGAATGTCTAATCCCGTCGGCACTGATGCCATCGGTGATGTCAGTGTTTTTGTACGAACAACTTTGCTAAAATCTGACTTTACATCCTCTGCGACAGTTACTATTTTATAAAAATATTTTTTTCCTGCATCTAATCCTTCATCCTTATATATATTTGATACCTGCTCTGAAACTTTAGTATATTCACCGTCTTCTGAATCTGCTCTATAAATTTCAAATCCTGTATATAATCCTGACGAAACATTTAGCTGTAATGTAATGGAATCCATTGTTCTCTCTGAAACCACAACCTCTGCTGCTTCCGGCTTTTCGCTATAATTCGCCGGAAGAACAAATTTAAATTTCTGTGCTTCTCCTACCGTTTTTGAATTTGGTTTTAATTTGTTATCGTCTGTTGTATCGACAGTAACATAATTATCACCATTCGTAGATAAAATTGCAATAGTTCCGTCTGACTGCATTTCTAATTTTACAATCTCCCATCCTGCTGTAGCATTACCGCCTGTCGCAACCATACCACTCGCCTGTCCCTGTATGGACTGATTGTTATATGGTGAACGAAGTGCCACATAGCCTGGAAAACGATTATCTGTTCCTGCTACTGTATAATAAAGTGCTGAATTTGGCATTGCTTCAACATCATCTAATAAACTGATATCTCCGTTTGCTTTCAATACTTTTGTTGCTTCGTCAATCTGAACTATCTTTCCAGTGCCGACTGACACCAGGTACATATACTGGGAATGTCTTCTTCCATCTGTAACAATCGGTGTTTTTGTCGTGTCCACTTCTTCTATTTTCGTCGTTTCTATTGGTTCTTCTTTTGATGTTGTTTGCTGTTCCACAGAAACTGTTTCTCCATCGGAAGTTTTTAAATCTTTATCTGTATCAAGCACTGCAATCTCCAATATCTGCATTCCGTACTGTGGTGTCTGCGGATAATAAATTCTTATATATCTTACTGCCCCTGACACATTCAACACATCATCAATTGTCATTCTCTCTTCATTCAACTGTGTGTTTTCTCTTTGTGCCACCGTAGTAAAATTTTCACCATCTACAGAATACTGCACACTGTACGGTCTGCCAACTACCGATGCAATTGTCTGATTTACTGTTCCGTACCGATACTGTACCACTACCTTGTCTAAAGTAGATGCATCATATGTATCACCTAAATCAATTGTTGCATAACTTTCTTCATTATAATTCCAGCCCTGCTTTGATATCGTAACTTGTATTGCTGCATCCTGTGCACCTAATACTCCATCTGTCAGTCTGGATATGTCCCCCTCCACTGCTTCAGGATATGCTGCAGCCTGTTTATTCAAAGCCACATTATACTCTGTGCTGGCAATCATTTCTGCCAAAGATACCTCTTCAGCATTGGTCTTATCGTGATAAATACCAAAAGACGTAATCACCAATGCAAGACTTAATACGACTGCAATTAATTTGGAAATTTTCTTTTTCATTTGTATGACCTCCTTATAATTTTTATATGTTAATTCTATTCTATAAAAATACTTTTATTTTGCATATTGATAATTCTGTTCAATTTTCTTGACCTTTCATGACTTTATTGATATATTGTTTTTATAAATATATCAAAAGGATGTTTATTATGGATACAAACGAATTATTAGATGAATTAAAGAAATATAATGAACATGAATTGTTTTATAAAGACTATTATAATGCAAAACAAGGAGAAAACTTTCAGGAATATTTAGAAAATCTGGATAAAGAATATATCAAGGAGCAATTTTTGATTGTTCCGGAAATAGAAGGAGGATTTATGCCTGATTCAATTGGTGATAACGCTTTCTTTTTTGACGCTAATGATAAGAATAATGTTATATTAAGCAAGCACAACAGATACACCCCAGTGTTTTTCCATCAACACCAATTTTTTGAACTGGCTTATGTTCTTCAAGGCTCTTGTGAACAGACAACCGGACACAATCATTTTACATTATACGAGGGGGATTTTTGTCTGATTTCACCCTACACTAAACATTCCATTGGTGTCTTTGATGACAGCCTTGTAATTAACATTTTAATACGACGTAGTACTTTCGAGGATATTTTTTACACTATACTGAAAGATAAAAATAAACTGTCTTCTTTTTTCAACAACTCTTTATATACGAAAAATTACAATGCACATTTAATTATTTCCTCCGGGAAAGATTCTTTTATTAAAAATCATATTTTATCGATGTTTATTGAAAATATCGATAAGAAAAAATACTATGAAAATATTCTGAACAGCGGTCTGCTGATATTATTTTCAAAACTTTTGCAAAATTATGAGGATACGATACAACTGCCTGTTGAAACACAAAAAAACTCCGCTGATTTTTCTGACATAATGGCATATATTGACAAGAACTATCAGACAGTTTCTTTGAGTGATATTGCAGATAAATTTCACTTTTCTACTGCATACTGCTCAAGATTAATTAAGAAACATAGTGGGAAATCTTTTACCCAGCTGCAACAGGCAATTCGCTTTCGCAAGGCATGTTTTTTTCTTGAAAGCACCAACAAATCCATTGCCAAAATTAGCGAGATCATCGGATTTAATAATGTGGAGCACTTTAATCGGCTTTTCAAAAAAATATATAAGATTACACCCGGACAATACAGAAAAGAAAAGAACTAATATAAAAGTGAAAAAGATGTAACCATAAAATGGCTACATCTTTTTCACTTTCTCATAAGGCAGATGTCCTCCAAACAAATCCAAGGCACTTCCTATTGTATAATCTATTTTTCCCTTAGAGAGCTTTTTGAATCTCTCAATATTTTCAAGAGATGCAATCCCTCCTGCATATGTAATTTTAATTTTATCAAAACCGCATATTATTTTTATCAATTCCTCTTCCATACCACTTCTGGTTCCTTCCACATCTACTCCATGAATTAAAAACTCATCACAATATGCAGATAATTTTTCTAACAACTCGATTGTAACTGTTTCTTCCGTAAATTTCTGCCATCTGTCTGTAACAATATAATATTGGCCGTCTTTTTTTCTGCAGCTCAAGTCTAAAACAATATGCTCTTTCCCCACTGCCTGCACCAGTTTTTCAAGATTTTCATAATTTATTTGTCCATCTTTAAACACAAAAGATGTAACAATAACATGAGAAGCTCCTGCATCTATGTATTCCTTTGCATTTTGGTCATTAACTCCACCACCAATCTGCATACCATCAGGATACTCTGCCAAAGCCTCCATTGCCTGCTTTCTTGTTGCCTGATAATACTCAGAATCTTTTGCATTTAATATGATAATATGACCACCTTTTAAGCCATCATTTTTGTACATCTTTGCATAGTCTGCAGCACCCTTTGAGGATACAAAATTTTCTGTTGCCAAGTCTCCCTTGTCCTTTAAACTGCCACCTACCAGCTGCTTTACTTTCCCATTATGAATGTCAATACACGGTCTGAATTTCATGTTGTTCCTCTCATTTTTATATTACTGATTAAGTGCCTGTTCTAAATCTGCAATAATATCTTCTGAATCTTCAATTCCCACTGAGAATCTAATCAAATCAGGCTGTACACCTGCTTCAATAAGTTGCTCATCTGTCATCTGTCTGTGTGTATGACTTGCAGGATGAAGTACGCATGAGCGGGCATCTGCAACATGAGTAACGATTGCTACAAATTTGAGATTATCCATAAATTTAATGGACGCCTCTCTTCCACCTTTTATTCCAAAAGTAAGAACACCACATGTTCCGTTAGGCATATACTTACGTGCACTTTCGTAGTATTTATCACCTTCAAGTCCCGGATAATTAACCCACGCAACTTTATCGTTATTCTTTAACCATTTGGCAACCTTCAATGCATTTTCACAATGCTTTGGCACTCTTAAGTGAAGTGTTTCAAGACCTACATTAAGTAAAAATGAATTAGTAGGTGAAGGTATTGAACCTAAATCTCTCATTACCTGAGCTGTTGCTTTTGTAATGTATCCTGCCTTTCCAAACTTCTTGGCATATACAATTCCGTGGTATGACTCATCAGGTTCTGTCATTCCCGGGAATTTATCAGGATATTTTGTCCAGTCAAAATTTCCACTGTCTACAATTGCTCCGCCTACAGCCATTGCATGTCCATCCATGTATTTTGTTGTTGAATGTGTAACAATGTCCACACCAAACTCAAAAGGTCTGCAGTTAATAGGTGTTGGGAATGTGTTATCCACAATAAGAGGTACACCATGAGTATGTGCTGCCTTACTAAACTTTTCAAAATCAAATACAACAAGAGACGGATTTGAAATTGATTCTCCAAAAACACATTTTGTATTTGGTCTGAATTCTTTTTCCAAATCTTCCGGTGAAATATCAGGATCAACAAATGTTACATCTATTCCCATCTTCTTCATTGTCACACCAAAAAGATTAAAGGTTCCTCCGTAAACATTTGAAGAGCAGATAAAATGATCTCCCGCTTCACAAATATTAAATACAGCGTAAAAATTCGCTGCCTGACCTGACGATGTAAGCATTGCTGCAGCGCCGCCCTCCAGTTCACAGATTTTTGCTGCTACTGCATCATTAGTAGGATTCTGTAATCTTGTGTAGAAATACCCACTATCTTCTAAGTCAAACAGTCTTCCCATCTGATCTGAAGTATCATATTTAAAAGTAGTACTCTGATAAATAGGTAAAACTCTCGGTTCACCTTTCTTTGGTTTCCATCCACCCTGAACGCAAATTGTTCCCTTGTTATTTTTCATCTTTTTTCTCCTTAACTTTATATTATTTTTATTCCGGTTTATAATCTTTCAGAAAAATGTGGCTTACAATACTGCATGCTGCAAACAGTACCGCTATTACTATAGTTGATACTATAAAAAATATTGTGTTCATTACCGGTATGACGCACACATCAATAAAGAAAAGCACAAACAATACTGTTGCTATTTTGTTGCACAATTTTCCTATTTTTATCTTCTTTTCATCTGTCATAACTGTTTTCTCCTAACAATTTCTTTTCCCGAAAGGTCCAAAAGTCATTATAACATTTGCTATTATTTATATCAATCTCAACCTTTTTTATAGGAATAAAAGAACTGCTATCCAAACCTTTTGTTAAGATAGCAGTTTCAAAAATTCTTTTACATTTAATTTCTACTGAGCATCCTTAATTGAGAAACTAAGTCTTCCCATCTTATCTTTTCCAAGACACTTAACCTTAACCTTGTCACCAAGTGTAAGGTAATCTTCTACATGCTCAACTCTTTCTTTAGCAATCTTTGAAATGTGAACCATTCCTTCTTTTCCAGGAGCAAATTCAACAAAAGCACCAAATTCCTTAATGCTTACAACTGTTCCTTCAAGAATCATTCCCTCTTCAAAATCAGTTACGATTGTTTCGATATATTTAATTGCCTTAGCAATCATATCTTTATCAACACCACATACTGAAACCATTCCTTCATCAGTAATGTCAATCTTAACACCTGTTTCTTCGATAATTGCGTTAATTACCTTACCGCTCTTACCTACTACATCACCAATCTTTTCAGGGTTAATCTGAATCATTTCAATCTTTGGAGCATATTCATTTACTTCTTTTCTTGGTTCTGCAATTGCAGGCTTCATACAGTTATCCATAATGAATAATCTTGCTTCTCTTGTTCTTGCAATGGCACCTTCAACGATGTCTCTTGTAAGACCATGAATCTTAATATCCATCTGAATTGCTGTGATACCTTCTGTTGTACCTGTTACCTTAAAGTCCATGTCTCCGAAGAAATCTTCGAGTCCCTGAATATCTGTAAGTAATACATAATCATCGTCTGTATCACCTGTAACAAGACCACATGAAATACCTGCTACCATTGCTTTAATTGGAACACCTGCTGCCATAAGTGACATACATGATGAACATGTACTAGCCATAGATGTTGAACCATTTGACTCGAATGTTTCTGATACAGTTCTGATTGCATATGGGAATTCTTCTTCACTAGGAAGTACAGGCATAAGTGCCTTTTCTGCCAAAGCACCATGTCCGATTTCTCTACGTCCCGGTCCTCTTGATGGCTTTGTTTCACCAACTGAGTATGATGGGAAGTTGTAATGATGCATATATCTCTTTGTCTTAACGTTTTCGTCAAGTCCGTCAATCTTCTGTGCTTCTGATAACGGAGCCAATGTACATACGTTACAAATCTGTGTCTGTCCTCTTGTAAACATAGCTGAACCGTGAACTCTAGGTACAATATCTACTTCAGCTGCAAGTGGTCTGATCTGATCTAATGCTCTTCCGTCAGGACGCTTATGATCTTTAAGAATCATCTTACGAACTGTCTTCTTCTGATACTGGTAAATTGCCTCACCAAGAACTGCAAGCCATTCTTCATTATCAGCAAAAGCTTCTTCTAACTTTTCTGTTATTTCCTTAATGTTTGCTTCTCTTGTCTGCTTGTCATCTGTAAATACAGCGACTTCCATTTCTGCAGGAGGAACAATTTCCTTAATTGCTGCAAATAATTCTTCTGGAATTGCACAGCTTTCATATGTGTGTTTTTCTTTTCCAACTTCTGCAACAATCTTTTCAATAAATTCAATAATTGTCTGGTTAATGTCATGAGCCATATAAATAGCCTCAATCATTTTAGCTTCAGGGATAATGTTTGCACCTGCTTCAATCATAATAACCTTCTGTTTTGTTGAAGCAACTGTAAGCTGTAAATCACCATTGTCCCAGTCTGCCTGACTTGGGTTAACAACAAATTCTCCATCAACCATACCAACCTGTGTCATTGCGCAAGGTCCGTCAAATGGGATATCTGAAATACATGTTGAAATTGCTGATCCAAGCATTGCAACTAATTCAGGTCTGCATTCAGGATCTACTGACATTACTAAGTTGTTAAGTGAAACGTCATTTCTGTAATCCTTTGGGAATAAAGGTCTCATAGGACGGTCAATAACACGTGCCGTAAGAACTGAATTCTCTGATGCTTTTCCTTCTCTTTTATTAAATCCACCAGGGATTTTTCCTACTGAATACATTTTTTCTTCAAACTCAACTGAGAGCGGGAAGAAATCAACACCATCTCTAGGTTTATCTGATGCTGTAGCTGTTGACAAAACTGTTGTGTCACCATAGTGCATAAATGCTGCACCGTTTGCCTGCTTAGCAACTCTTCCTACATCAACTGTAAGAGTTCTGCCAGCAAGTTCCATACTAAAACTCTTGTACATAATCTTCTTTCGTTACTCTATAGTAACTTCTCCTTTAAAATATTTCTTGCAGAAGAATCCGAAACTACTGTAAAACCCGGGAATATTTCCTGCACTTTACAGTGGCTTCGGCCCTATTCTTCTGCTATGTTATGGAAAACCCACAATCTTTTCTAGTATACTTTATTTTGTAAAAAAAATCAATTTTAAAATTCGTACCTTTTTAGTTCGCAGTTTCTTATCCCAAATGCTGCGTAATCTTCATTTGTCATATCATAAAAATATGAATTTACAACTCTTGATATACCATTATGAGCTACAAGAAGATATACTTTATCTTCTTTTCTTATTTCATCAAGTAAATTATATATTCTCTGTGCCATTTCAAGCATAGATTCACCACCATCAAAATGATATATAAAATTTTGTTTTGCGATTCGGAATTCTTCACCATTTCTCGGAGTAGATTCATATTTACCGTAGTTCTGTTCTCTCAATCTCTCCTCACTTCTCATTGGGACTCCTGTTTCTTCCGATATATGTCTTGCTGTTTCTGATGCTCTTACCAAGGGAGAACATATTATTTCGTCTATATGAATTCCTTCTGACTTAATTATCTGTCCTAATTCCATTGCCTGTTTATGTCCTAATTCAGTAAGTTCTATATCTGTGGCTCCGCATATTTTATTTTCCACATTCCATACAGTCTGACCATGTCTTGTAAAATACAAATATCCCATAAAAATCTCCTTTTATAATGTCTCAACAAATTTATCTATTGTAATAATTGTGGCTTCTTCTCCTATTTTAGCAACATTTAAACACAAATCATAATTTCCTGCAAAGCCCCATTCTTCTCCTGTATAATACTTATGATATGTTAATCTTCTTGCGTCCGTCTCTTCCACAATTTTCTTTGCCTTTCTAAAATTAACATTATGACTTTCTGCTATTGCATCAATTCTATTCTCCTTTTTCCCGCAAAGAAAAACTGATACTATGTCTTCTCTGTCTTTAAAGGCATAATTTCCACATCTTCCCACAACAACACATTCTTCATTTCCGATTAATTCTGCCAAAGCTACTTTAGGAGTTTTCTTTAAAGGTGAATCCGGATCATTTTCCGACTCGGAATATATTAATGTATCAAGTGGCATTTCTCCATAAAAATATGGATATTTTTCCAGCAATCCTTTTTCCTTTGCTATTTTTTTTATTCCTTCTTTATCAAAAAACGGTATCTTATATTTTTCAGCCAATGCCTGTCCTATTTTATCTCCCGAGCACCCACATTGTCTGGCAATTGTTATTATCATAAGCCACCTCCATTAACTCACTAATTTATCTAAATAAAATTTGCAAATGCAGAAGAAAATACAACTGTCAATATTCCTGCAACTGCAATGGAAAGACTGCTCATTGCTCCCTCAATTTCTCCCATTTCCATAGCCTTCGCAGTTCCAATTGCATGAGATGCTGAACCTAAGGCTAGTCCCTTTGCAATAGGCTCTTCTATGCGAAACAATTTACAAATCAGCTCTCCAAAAATATTTTCCAGCACTCCCGTAATAACAATAACTGCAACTGTAATAGTTACATATCCTCCAAGTTCTTCCGACAGTCCCATACCAATAGCCGTTGTTATGGATTTAGGAAGTAGTGTTACATATTGGGCATGATCCAAATTCATAACAAGAGATAAAACAAAAACCGTCAACAGACTGGTTAATACTCCTGAAGTTATTCCTACTATGACTGCCTTATAATTTTTCTTCAAAAGCTGCCACTGTTCATACAAAGGTATAGCCAGACATACTGTTGCCGGTGTTAAAAACCAGCTTAAATACTTTGCCCCTTCATTATATACTTTATAATCTACTTTTGACATAACCAATACAATAATTGTAAATATGATTGACACTAAAAGGGGATTAAAAATTGCAAGTTTTAATTTTTTCTTTAAAAACATGCCAACAAAATAAGCAATAAGACTTACAGTTACTCCTGCAAACACTGATGTTTCAAAAAAATCACTCATGCTTTTTCTCCTTCTTTTTATCAAACCGAATAATCATCTGTGCCAGTCGTCCCGTTACTGCCATAACAGTTATAAGTGCCACTACGATAATCACTGCCACCGGTACCAAAATAGGCGATAAAACTCCCCAGGATGCCATCACTCCAACCCCTGCCGGTATAAACATTATAGGCATAATTTCTATGAGAAAACGTCCCGCCTCTCTTACATTTTCAAGTTTTATTAAACCCGTGAGTAGTCCTACAAAAAGAATTACCATTCCGTATATACTTGCAGGTACAGGCAACGGCAAAATATATTTAAGTAATTCACCAATAAAAGAAATTACCAAAATAATAATAAACTGTCTTAAAAATTTCATTTATACATTCCTTCCAAATTTGCATACAACATTTTTTGTCAAAAAATGATGGCTGTCTAATGACGCCACCATTTATTATACAAATATGCCTTCATTATTCAAGAGTTATTTTTGTAATCTCTGTCTTACGATTTCGTAAGCTAAAACGCCTGTTGCCACAGATGCATTAAGAGAATCAATATCTCCAAACATTGGAACTGATGCCACAAAATCACATTTTTCTTTCACAAGTCTGCTGACACCCTTTCCTTCATTTCCAATTACAAGTCCAATAGGTCCCCTTAAATCCAAATCATACATTGTTGTTCCA
>OBKI01000947.1_pt1 | contig 15138 bp, 8 predicted proteins | sample 1519731 | NCBI WGS metagenome assembly OBKI01 (sample SAMN00265070, study PRJEB22529) | human gut metagenome
TATATACCAGTCGCCGTCCCATAACTGCTCATCACATACTTTTTTAACTTTAGCCGCCATTTCGGTATATTTTTGAACATCATCCTGTCTTCCAAGGTATTTTGCAAGTTCAATGAAATTATTAATTGCCCAGTAATGAAGGAAAGAAACCATTGCACTTTCTCCACCGCCTAAGTTAAGGCAGTCGTTCCAATCAGCTCTCAGGCCTTTGCAAACTCCTGTTTTTCCAACTTCTCTTGCTGAAAAATCAAGAATGCTCTTCATATGGTCATACACTGTATCCCTACCCTTATCGGCATAATTAATTTCCATGTCAGCGAATTCTATTTCGCCTGTTTCTTTAATATATTCTACAATAGATGGAACCAGCCATAATGCATCATCAGAACATGCATCTTCAATTCCATGTATAATATCTTTCTTGTTAATCCCCGGAATTACTGTAGGTGACTTAAAAGGCTTTTTCTTATCTTTCTTTTCTTCAAACCATTCCGGGGAGAACAAATGAAGTCCGTATCCCTCTGATACAAGACCGTTTAGTAATTGCACTATTCTTTCTTTACATTTATCAGGATTTGAATGTGGTATTGTCATGGCATCCTGTGCCGTATCTCTATATCCAAGTCCTGTTCTACCGCCAACCTCAATAAATGAAGCAAATCTTGAAAACATTATATTTACTTCTGACTGATAAAGATTCCAAATGTTAATCATCGTGTTCATACCTTCATTCGGAGTTTTTATCTGAAGTCTTGATAATTTTTCTTCCCAATATTCTTCCAACTGTTTGTATGCTTTATCTACGTTAGATAAATCGCTATATTTTTTCTTTATTTTTTCGCCCTGTTCTCTGTTTCCTTCACCAAGCATAAATACAAGACGAATTTCTTCTCCTGGCTGTAATACAATATTCTTCTGTAATGAACCACAGTGGTTGTTTCCTTTTTCAAAAGAACCACTGCATTGTCCGTTTATAACAGCCACAGGATTATCTTCCGTATGATATAATCCAATAAATTTATCTCTTAAGCAGTCAAATCCGTCCGGTTCAAAGTTTGAGGCAAAATACTGATAGCCAAATTCTTCATAAAACAGATCATATTCTATTATTCCTTTGTCATATGATGAACCTGCACAGTAAAGACTCATCTGGAAATTCTGGTTATCAATCATAATATGATGGAATGAAAATTCACAAAATGAAAAAACGCTTAAATTTCTAGGCTTATCATCTGTATTTTTAATTACTACGTCCCACAATTCCACGTCGTCATCAATTGGAACTGACATTTTCTGGCTTGCCCTGATTTTGTCATATAAACACTCATAAATTGAATATGACAGTCCGTGTCTGCATTTATACTCTGCTTTATCAAGAGGCTTTCCCACAGGCTGCCATGAAATGCTGAAATAATCACCATTATCATTATCTCTTATATAAACATAATGCCCCGGTCTGTCCATTGGCACTGCGTTTCCTCTAAAACGTGTTACCCTGTGATACTCAGGTGATTTGTAGAACATATAGCCCCCCGCCGTATGATTGATAACTACACATGTATCCTTCACTCCTAAATAGTTTGTCCAAGATGTAGGCAACGCTACATTGTCAATTACATACTCCTTTTTTTCATTATCAAAATGTCCGTACTTCATAAAAATCCTCCTTATCTAGTTTTCATTATAAACATGATGTTTCAGAAAAAGAATGACTATGTTTGTTTATAATTTTTCTCATTTTGGCAAAAATATACAGTCCGGTGATTTGATTTGAAATTTTCTTTAATTCCGTGGGGATTATGATTGGATTGTCTATTGTGTGAGGATTATTTTTGAATTATATTTTAATTTTGTGAGGGAAGATGGGGAATTATTTCATTAAAAGTCCTAATACAAAACTCAGATTACGAAAAATTAAATACATATATCATAAAATGTGTAAATCATCATTAATATTACAAATCAAGCAGCTATTATTACGCCAAAACAAGAAATTGTTTTAGAAAATGTGTAATCTCCCAATTACTCGTTAAAAATAACAAACACTATTACGCAAATGTTAAACAAGATATTATAAATTGTGTAATTCAACCACAAGTTATCTTAATAATACTATCAATACACTATCCCCCCATTTCTCCAGTTATCCCAACAGCCACAAGAAAAGGGACCTTTGAATCACTTCAAAAATCCCTTAATATCTCTATTTATGTGTTTTTAAATTAGAACTTGCCTGCTGTTGCTGCTTCCTCAACAGAAACTGCAACTGCAACTGTAGCACCAACCATAGGGTTGTTACCCATTCCGATAAGTCCCATCATTTCAACGTGAGCCGGAACTGATGATGAACCTGCGAACTGAGCGTCTGAATGCATACGTCCTAAAGTATCTGTCATACCATATGAAGCAGGACCTGCAGCCATGTTATCCGGATGAAGTGTACGTCCTGTACCACCACCTGATGCTACTGAGAAGTACTTCTTACCCTGTTCGATACATTCTTTCTTGTATGTACCTGCAACTGGGTGCTGGAATCTTGTTGGGTTAGTTGAGTTACCTGTAATAGATACACCAACGTTTTCGTGATGCATGATTGCAACACCTTCCTGAACATCGTCAGCACCATAACATTTAACTGTTGCACGAAGACCATCTGAGTAAGCCTTTTCATATACAACATTTAATTTAGCTTCTTTATAATCGTACTTTGTTTCTACATATGTGAAACCGTTAATTCTTGAAATAATCTGTGCAGCATCTTTTCCAAGACCATTTAAGATAACTCTTAAAGGTTTCTTACGAACCTTGTTAGCTTTTTCTGCGATACCGATAGCACCTTCAGCAGCTGCAAATGATTCGTGACCTGCAAGGAATGCGAAACATTCTGTTTCTTCTTCAAGTAACATTTTTCCTAAGTTACCATGTCCAAGACCTACTTTTCTGTGGTCTGCAACAGAACCTGGAATACAGAAAGCCTGAAGACCTTCACCGATTGCTGCAGCAGCATCAGCAGCTCTTCTACAACCTTTCTTAATAGCGATAGCTGCACCTACTGTGTAAGCCCAGCATGCATTTTCAAAACAAATTGGCTGAATCTTCTTAACCTGTTCGTAAACATCTAATCCAGCGTCCTTTGTAATCTTTTCAGCTTCTTCAATAGAAGCAATTCCATAACTATTTAAAACAGAATTAATCTGGTCAATTCTTCTTTCATATGATTCAAATAATGCCATTGTTGTTACCTCCTATTCCTTTCTTGGATCGATAATCTTAACAGCGTCATCAACACGACCATACTGGCCTTTTGCTTTTTCCCAAGCTGTTGTAGGATCATCACCATTTTTGATAAAGTCTGTCATCTTTCCTAAGCTGACAAACTGGTAACCAATAACTTCATTATCAGCATCAAGAGCGATACCTGTTACATAACCTTCTGCCATTTCAAGGTATCTAACACCTTTAGCTTTTGTAGCGTACATTGTACCAACCTGTGAACGAAGACCTTTTCCTAAATCTTCAAGTCCGGCACCAACTACAAGACCATCATCTGAGAAAGCACTCTGTGTTCTACCATAAACAATCTGTAAGAATAATTCTCTCATAGCTGTGTTGATAGCATCACAAACTAAGTCAGTATTTAAAGCTTCAAGAATTGTTTTTCCCTGAAGGATTTCAGCTGCCATAGCTGCTGAATGTGTCATACCTGAACATCCGATTGTTTCAATTAATGCTTCTTCAATGATACCTTCTTTAACATTTAATGTAAGCTTACAAGCACCCTGCTGTGGAGCACACCAGCCAACACCATGTGTAAAACCTGAAATATCTTTGATTTCTTTTGAGTGAACCCACTTACCTTCTTCTGGGATTGGAGCAGGTTCATGCTTTGCACCCTTAGCTACAGGGCACATCATTTCAACTTCTTTTGAATAAATCATTTGAATAAATACTCCTTTCGAAATATAAACTATGGAACATTTCCATGTTGTTGCAGTGTAAATAATTAAGAAATAACTACTGCAGATTCTGTGGGATGAAATATTACCCACACTTGGTGTTTATTCTCTCATAAAATGACAAAATAGTCCATAGTTTAATCAAAAGTTTTTCATTTATTAAGTAAAATCTCTTATATAAACTTTTTATAAATCAGGTCGCCATAATTTTCATCAATATACGGCAGTAAATGACTTCCGTGAGTTGTAGACGCCAGTATGTGTAACCCTCCTCTTGCGATTCCCAGTTTCTTTTCAAGAATGTTTTGTTTTAAGGTCATATGTTGTATGTTTTTATATTTAATCAAAGCGTATTGTGTCCCTAAAATTCCATCTTTAACCCCTATAAGGTCTTTGCCAACAAAAATTCCACATGTCTTATAATCTAAAATTTTAGTAAGCAACAAAATCACAACTAAAAGTATCGAAACAGCTATTACTGATATATGATAAACCTTGGATAATTTTCCATAATACAGAATACTTCCGGAAAAAAGCAATAATACCACCTAACTTCATTGCCTTCCCCTAAATCCGAAACAATATCAGCAACAAGAGCCATAAAAGAACCTAACACCATGAGAATTGTACCTCCATAAAGTGAAAGTAACCCATTCTTTATAATGTCCTTTATTGTTACTTCAATGTCATATTTATCGTCAGAAGCTTCTTCCTGCTCCTTTTCCATAACTCTTCCCGTATTTAACTCTTCAATTCTGCGGTTTAAAAACTGTTTTAATTCTTCACCCTGCTTCTTTTTCAGTATAAGTTTTATGTCTGTACTATTGGCAGTAGACAGGCTGTTAGTATTTAGCTTTAAATTGCATGTTCCAATAAGCATTTCGAAAAGATTCTGTATCTGTAAAATCTTATAATGGGACTAATAAGGGCATTTAATGCCAAAACAACAGCTAAGACAATTCCAAGTATTACAGCAATTCCAATGTGATTTGGAATTACAAGTAATATTTCTAAAAGGAAAATAACTGCAAGTGCTATTACAATTCCTGTTATTGTGCCAAGATACATGTTGGCAAGTGCGTTTTTTGATAATTTTTCGTACATTTTTTCTCCATTTTCCTTTTTTAAAAAAGGCTGTCAAAAATGACAGCCCTTTAATTATATATGAACTTTAATATTATTTTGCTTCAATATATCCTTTTGCAACAAGAAGTTCTGCTGAAAGAACAGCTCCGCCTGCAGCACCTCTTAATGTATTATGTGATAATCCAACAAACTTGTAATCATAAACTGTATCTTCTCTTAAACGTCCTACTGAAATTCCCATTCCGTTTTCGAAGTTAACATCCATAGATACCTGTGGTCTGTTATCTTCTTCAAGATACTGAATAAACTGCTTTGGAGCACTTGGAAGATCTAATTCCTGTGGTTCACCACTAAAGTTAACCATAGCCTCAATTAATTCTTCTTTTGTTGGCTTCTTAGCAAATTTTACAAATACGGCTGCTGTATGTCCATCTAATACAGGAACTCTGATACACTGAGTTGTTATTACAGGTGTTGTTGCCTTAACGATTTCTCCGTTAACAACTTTACCCCAAAGTCTAAGTGGTTCCTGTTCTGATTTTTCTTCTTCACCACCAATAAAAGGAATAATGTTTCCAACCATTTCAGGCCAATCCTTAAATGTCTTTCCTGCACCTGAAATTGCCTGATATGTTGTAGCAACAACTTCTGTTGGCTCAAATTTCTTCCATGCTGTAAGTACAGGAGCATAACTCTGAATTGAACAGTTAGGTTTTACTGCAACAAATCCCTTCTTTGTTCCAAGTCGCTTCTTCTGAGATTCAATTACTTCATAATGTTCAGGGTTGATTTCAGGAACTACCATTGGAACATCCGGTGTCCATCTATGAGCACTGTTGTTTGAAACAACAGGGGTTTCTGTCTTTGCATAATCTTCTTCAATCTTTTTAATTTCTTCTTTTGTCATGTCAACTGCACTAAACACAAAGTCAACTGTAGATGCAACAGCTTCTACTTCATTTACGTTATGTACAATCATTTTCTTTACTCTTTCAGGCATTGGAGTTGTCATTTTCCATCTGTCACCAACAGCATCTTCATAAGTTTTTCCTGCTGAACGTGGACTTGCTGCCAATGTTACAACTTCAAACCATGGATGGTTTTCAAGTAATGTGATAAATCTCTGTCCTACCATTCCTGTTGCTCCAAGTACACCTACTTTTAACTTCTTGTCTAACTTCATCATTTCTTTTTTCCTCTCCTTTTAAAAATAAATCATCCTTCTTCTAATAAAAGTCACTCCATCCGTCATCAGAATTTGAGCTGTTATTTGAATTGGAATTATTATTGTTTTGATTTGATTTATTATTTTTATCAGATGTGGTCTTCCTATTTTTCTTCTTTGTTGTTTCTTTCTGAGTATTTTCCTTATTCTCCTCAGCCTCATCCGTAAATATATCTACAGCATAACAGTCACCGTTACCACCGTATGTTTTATTGCCTGTAGTCTGTTCATTCGCGGCTTCATTCTGTGCTACAGTTGTTTCAACTGCCGTTGTTGTAACTACTATTGTGGTTTCAGTAGTTTTATTATTTTCCTTCTTATTGCCACATGCACACAATGTAAGAACCATAGATGCTAACACTGTCATTATAGCTATCTTTTTCTTATACATGCTTTACTCCTTCCATAATAATCACTTTATTATTAGTAATGTCATAAGTTACTTTTTCGCTTTCACCAATGGTTGTGGTTTCCATTTCCTTTAATTTCTTCTCTCTTTCAATTCTTAACTTTTCGTTATATGAATCTCTTGATTTTTTCCATGTATCTGACATACACATTAAGTCAACCGAGGTCATGAAATAGCAAAACATCCACACTAACAACAATCCTATAATTGTTGATCCTAATTGTCTTTTTTTGAATAATGGTAATTTGTCTCTGTATTTAAAATCTGAAAGAAAGATCAGCGGACTAAAGAACAATATAATAAAGAATATATATTTAAATACCATAAGGACATAATCCATTGTTTCAAAAGAGTAATATTTTAACTCACCATAAATTCCCGTAACAATATAAAATGCCATAAATGCATAATACAAAATTGCCGGAATCATCTTGTATGCTGCTCCTGTCCTAAATCCAAATATCTTTATGCGACCTTCCATACAATACTCCTTATAATATTTTAAAGAGCTACTGGCGTGACTCGAACACGTGACCTGCTGATTACGAATCAGCTGCTCTACCAACTGAGCTACAGTAGCTTAAGCACTCATTATAATTTACTATATTGCATATAAAAAGTCAATTACGGGAGTGCTAAAATTTATTTATAGTTTTCGTTTTTCGCTAATTCCTCAGGATTAAATCCTATATCCACTTTTTCACCTATGTTATTTAGACCTGCATCTAATTTAATTGAAATCACTGAATATAATTTACTGTCAATTAAAAGTTTGTTCAAATAACCGTCACTGTTTTTAATCACATCAATGCCTGTAAGTCCCAGTGCATTATTGGTCAGACTGCCTAAATTCAAATCAAATCTGTATGTTCCACTTCCGTCATAAGTATAATTTCTAAAGATATCCTTTATATTCGGATTTGATACATCGCCATTATCACTACTATTTGAAATTTTGTCTGCAAGCGAGTCTGTAAAGTTAAGTGCAAAACATAAATCCTTTGCTATGTTCTTCTGCATTTCTTTGTAACTTTCCTTCAAATAGAAATTTTGATTTTCGTCCAGAATTCCCGTTTCTTTCTTAGAAGACTGTTTTATCCAGAAAATTATTTTTTTATATTCAGTTGTTGTCACTGTTTTTTTCAATTTGTAAGAAACTTTTTTGTTTATATAAATTGAATTTGGAACAACAAACATATCTGTTTCTATTTTCTGACTGTCCTTAATTATGCTGTAGGATGTTTTTACTTCAGTTTTTGTTTTTGAAGTTTCATTAATTGTTTCAGTTGTTGTTTTCGGAACATCAAAATTTTTGTTTGTAACTAAGGCCATATATGGAACATCTACGCGAATCTTTCCGTATACTCCATCTGTATCATATTTTAACTTAGCACTTATTGGGACTTTTTCTAAATCAAACTTAAGTAATCCAAGATTTAATCCTAAAGTTGCCTTTGCCGTTATGTCAAAATTCAAATTAGTTGCGGTATTACCAAAGCCTTTTAACAGACTGTCTGCCGTACTTACATCTATATAAGCGTCACTGTCTGCAGGCTTTTTGGTAATTTCTTTTCCATTATAAAGAACCATCTCTAAAGCTGTTTCAGCAACTGTTCCTCTGTATGTAATATCATTGTCGTTAATAGTGATGTTATTGATTAAATCACTTAATTTCAAATCAGAATTAGAACCTGGGTCGTCAATAATCTCTCCTTTGACATATGGTTTAAACATATCTAAATTAATGTCTTTTTCATCTTCTTCTATGCCCAGTTTTTCCAATATAGGCGTAATATCTACATCATATATTTTCAAAACCGCATCAGCAATAGAAGCTATAGAGCCATCATCTGATTTTAATTTAAATCCATCATAATCCCCATAAATAAACTTATCTTCATAGACTAACGATAAGTTTTTATCTTTTATAGGTATGTTAATTGCAAGTCCGGGAGCTTCCTTTATATCCTTTAACAAGTCAATAATCTGCTGAACATCCCTGTATTCTTCGTCTTTATAATCATCTTTGCTAATTTGGGATTCTCCATAAATTTTCGTTACTTTTCCGCTAATTTGTACCGGATTATTTTCAACATTAAGATTGTCTATAGACATAGCAATGTCTTTTTCATCTAGACTTATTATTATATCAAAGTCATCTAAAGCATATCTTATCTTTAATTTGGAATCCACATATTTTACTTCTTTTATGTTCTTTAGCATATCTAATGAGAAACTAAAATCTTTTGAAGAATTATTAATGACATCGTCAATCTGTCCTACATCTATATAATCCTTAAGTAATTCACTAAGCTCTTCTTTTGTTGCTGAAACTTTTATGTTTCCTGCTTCAAGATAAAGTCTGTTATTAATATAAGTTGCATCTACATTAATATCGCTAATTGGCACTGTTACTTTAAGTGCTTTTTCAGACAAATCAATAATTGTATTAAATGTATATTCATTGTCATTAGCCCTCAATGTTATGTCTGCTCCAATGCCCTTTGCTTTTTTCAGTTTATCAATATTTGCTTTAATAATTCTGTAAGCAGTCTCAAAATCAACGTATTTTTCCTTATTGTCAACATTTATGCTCTGTGATTTAGTGTTGTTTATTTTCGCACTTACCTTTGTTGACTGATAGAAAATTTCAATGCCGCTTACTTCAACGGTTCTGTCAGTTATTGAAATACCATAATCATTATCATTTAACTTATATGTTAGTTTCAAAGTATTATTGTCACATGAGAACGATTCAATATTGCATATAATGTCTTTTACCTCAGGAGTTTTTGAAATTCCGGTAATGGCAGCAGAAATCTTATCGACATCCTTTTTAGCCATACCTATTAAATCTTCCCCAAGAATTTCACTTAAAACTTTTCCGGCACTGTTGATATCTGTAGACACATAAAGATTCTCTACATTAATGTAAGCAATCTCGTCAATGTATTTAATTTCTACCGGTATTGTCTCACCCTCATATTCAAGGTTAGTTGTTATATATAACGCAATTTTATTTTTGTCTGAATAATCAGCTTTTACATTGGCTTTAAACTGTAATCCTGAAACATCTAATGTAACATCCGTGTCAATTCCACTTGATGTAATCAAATCTTCAACTCCGAATTTTTCAACTACATTTATGATATCAGTTATTTTGCTGTACTTTGAATTGTCTACACTGATTAAAGGTGATTTTGCATAAATATTATTTATTGTGATTTTTGCATTTATGTCCATATTGGCATAGGCACCTGCAATCTGTAATGTTTTATTATTTAACTTGATGGTTGCAATGTGTTTTCCATCATACTTATATGCCAAAACTAGTGCACCCTTATCATATTTTAATGTTTCTACATTTCCAATAATATCTTTTATATTTATGTTGTTTATGTATTCACCTTTAAGTAATCTAAATGCCTGTGCAAAAGATTTTGACTCTGCTAATGTTTTATCATTAAGATTAATATTCAGTTTTGGAAGTATGCCCTTAATTTCGTCAAATAACTCTTCTTCCGTTACAACTACATTAATATTCTTTGCTGTCACATAAATGTTTTTGTCCTTATATATTATTGAAATAGGAACGCCTTCTATTGTAGTTACATATTTTATGGCAAAATCTTTACCATAAGAAGCTGTTAAAACTCCATTTAATTTATATTGTCCTGCTGAAATATCAGTATCAAGTACAATTCCCTGTGATTTAAGTATTCTTGCCAGTTCAAGTTTTTTCAAGGATACAAGAACCTGTTTCATATCAACATATTCATTTTTCTTAACTGAAATATTTTTTCTCTTCCTGTATTTTTTAGCGATTTTAACTTTGGCACCAAGATTTTTCTTCTGATTTAATTTAATTGTATTTTTGCTTAAACCGATATTGAATTTCAAACCTTCAACCTTGGCACTAACCTTCAAAAATCCCTTTGAGTAGCTGACTTTATCTACTTTTTTAAGTAACTTTTCTACATCAATATTTCCCTTTTGAAGTTTCTTAACTACTTTAGCATATGATTTTGGAAGAACATTGCCTGCCTTAACACCAACTAATTCAAGTATCTGTTTAACTGTTGATTCAACCTCATTTATTTTGCATTTAACTTTTATATTACCTGTTTTCAAATATACTTCATTCTTGATTATCCGGGCTTCTATTTTTACGCCATAAAGCTTAGTAGTAAATTTTGCTGCCATAGGTTTATAATTTAAAACAGCATTTCCCTTTAAACTTTCCCCCGCTACATTTACTCTTATGTTTGTTTTTATGGCTTTTGAATTAATTGTTTTTATCCATGGCTTAATAAGAGCAATTGCCTTTGATACATCATTATAATTATTCAGTGATTGAAATTGCTCTTTTTTTCCACTGTTAACCGATATTTTTATATTTTTACTTTTAAGTTTATTTGCCAGTTTTTTATCCGGCACCACACCGATATTAGCATAATTTAATGATACATTTTCGTTAGCTAAAGTAACTTTAATATCTGCATTAATGGTGTCTGTTTTGTAAGCTACTTTGATATAATTATCTTTTTGTTCTAATTTTACATCGTTTAATAAGCCGGTGATTTTATTACTGTCTATGTTATTTAAATCAAGCTTTGTAAGATAATCAAAATCAACCGCTTTAGTATCTAAGTCAACTGCTTTTGATACTATGTTTATTGCATCAAAAACACTGTCAGCTTTTGCACTGACCTTTATTTTTCCATAGTTAATGTATACTTTATTATTTGCATAAGCTAAAAATAAATCTTTGTTTTGTGCTTTAATCACACCATTTTCTAAATCAATATAAGTATTAAAATTTAAATCATTCTTTCCTGCTTTAATCTTTATCTGATAATATGGTGTCTCTTTAAACATATCTGACACATATTTTGATACATCCGCCTCATCCTTCTGTGGCAGATCCGACAATTTATTTTTGTCATATTTAGTCTTAATAAATTCGTCTACTTTCCCCTGATTTGGCAATTCCTTTACCTGTTCAAAATCTGAAAATGTTTCTGTAATTTCTCCCTGACATGTCACATCTCCCACAACAGATATATTAATGTCATAATTCTCACTATAATGAATCTTCACAGGTCTCCATTTTTTATCCATTGTAACTACTGCCTTTACGCTATGAAACTTAGGGTAGTCACTGGCTCCCCCTTCTGTTTTCATCTGTCTCTTATAGTACACTGTTGATTCATCAGGCTTTAATTCATATTCAAATTTATATATATCCTTATTGGACTTTAATATTTTTGCACTTATAATTGTATTCTTATCAATAACATAATTAGTCATCGAAAAAGGCTTTCTGCCATAATTTTTAGCATATGTATCTTCTGAAATAGGAGTGTAATCCTCTTCCCAGTCAATATCAGATGTTGATTTAAATTTCTTTGCATTTCTTACAAGTATTGCCCCGTCTTTAAATACTCTCTGCTGTCCTGTGCTTAACAATGTGCTCATACTTGATGATTGAACTATTGCACTTTTATCTTTAATAACCTTTGATGCATTAATGTTTTGAGTGTAATTGATAAATAAAACATCAGCTGTTGCTGTTCCTTCTGTTTTTGATGTCCATGCTTTCATTTTCTGCATCACACTCTGACAGATTGCGATATTCTCTTCAGGAGAATAATCCTCAGGCGTTGAATCATCTTTTGGCACATCGGCGTATGTTTCATTTTCAACTACCTTTGTATTGTCAATAGGCTTGCTGTCCGCTGTATCTTTAAGAAAAAGGCTATGTATCAATGTGCCTACAACAATCGCCATTACAATAAATAAAGCAGCAAACACTGCCTTTTTTCCTTTTCTTATTTTCTTATGCTTATTTTCTTTTTTTGTCATTTGTTCCTCCACAAATTGTATTAAATATATTTATTAAAATGTCCTTTTCATAATTTGCAACTCTATATTCTACTATACTTGTTACTTTTTTTCAAATTATATAAATTAACCATTAATTATTGAACATAAATCTGCAGTTTGTTATAATTCCATTTATGATTAGTTTTAAAATAAAAGAAATAAACAAATTTATGCACGAACTCCTGATTGCAGGAACTTTTGACAATTTTTTATTGTGTGACGGCGAAATATGTACTGCCACAGCTTTTACCATTAACGGACACATCAACAAGAATTTCTTTAGCGAGAATGAGCTAAATACTATGAATGACGACTTTAGCACATGGAAAAACATAAGACATATTGCTTTTGAAATTATAAAAGGGGACAAGGTTCCAAGCAAAATGAAGCTTGTTCTTGCATTATCGAAAACAAAATACGAGGAAATAATAACGAAATCCGGCATGGATATTCCTGCTTCTGATGTATGCGGTTTATATATTCATATTTTATATGAAAATGATTCCATAGAAATTATAACCGGTACGTCACTAAATACTTTTACTCTTGACAAAACCCTAGACAAATACTGGGATACCACTGTAATTAATTTCTTTGAAAGTAAATTCCAATGTGAATTATTATAGGTGGTGTTTTTTATGTCAAATATTACCTAATTGTTAACAAAAAGTAAATTTTTAGCACTCTTCTTTATAGAGTGCTAATTTTTTATTGACTTTTACTTTTTGTGCGTTAAAATTATGTTTGTTGGCAGATTAATACTTATGCCTACTTATTTTTGTTTTTAATATTTTTATATAAAGGAGTGAACAGTTATGGCAAAAAACGGAAATTTATCTATTAATAGTGAAAATATTTTCCCTATTATAAAGAAATGGTTATATTCAGATCACGATATATTCTTTAGAGAATTAGTATCTAACGGTTGTGATGCCATCACAAAATTAAAGAAATTGGAAATGATGGGGGAGGCTGAAATCGGCGATGATGAAGAATTTAAGATTCAGGTTTTAGCTAATCCTGATGACAAAACCCTTACATTTATTGATAACGGAATCGGTATGACTGAGGATGAAGTTGATGAGTACATTAACCAGATTGCTTTTTCAGGAGCTGAAGCTTTCCTTGAAAAATACAAAGATAAAACTTCTGAAGATCAAATAATCGGTCATTTTGGTCTTGGATTTTATTCAGCATTTATGGTAGCTGACAGAGTTACTATTGAAACAAAATCTTATAAAGAGGATGCAAAGGCTGTTCTTTGGGATTGCGAAGATGGTACCGAATACACGATGTCAAAAAGCGATAAAAAAGAACGTGGTACTATTATTACTCTTTACTTAAATGAGGACAGTGTTGAATTTTCTAATCTTTACCGTGCTCAGGAAGTATTGGAAAAATATTGTTCATTTATGCCTGTTGAGATTTATCTTTCAAATCCTAATGCAGAGCCTGAATACGACACAATTCCTGAAGATGAAGTTACAGAGAAAGATACTGTTATTGAGCATATAGTTGAACCTGCTAAAACAGAGGAAAAAGAAAATGAAGATGGAACTAAGGAAACTGTTGAAGTTGAACCTGAAAAGAAAAAGGCAAAAATTCTCAAACGTCCCGTAAGTATCAGTGATACTACTCCTCTTTGGACAAAGCATCCTAATGAATGTACTGACGAGGAATATAAAAACTTCTACCATAAAGTATTTATGGATTATAAGGAACCTTTATTCTGGATTCATTTAAATATGGACTATCCTTTCAACTTAAAAGGTATTCTTTACTTCCCTAAGATCAATATGGAATACGAGTCTATTGAGGGAACAATTAAGTTATATAACAATCAGGTATTTATTGCCGATAACATCAAGGAAGTAATCCCTGAATTCTTAATGCTTTTAAAAGGCGTAATTGACTGTCCTGACCTTCCACTTAACGTTTCCCGTTCAGCATTACAGAATGACGGCTTTGTCAAGAAAATTTCTGACTACATTACTAAGAAGGTTGCTGATAAGTTATCAGGAATGTGCAAGACAGATAAAGAAAACTACGAGAAATACTGGGATGACATTAGTCCGTTTATTAAATTCGGTTGCTTAAAAGATGAAAAGTTCTGTGAAAAAATGTCTGACTATGTTTTATTTAAGAACCTTGATGACAAGTATCTTACATTTAAGGAATGTCTGGAAGAGAATAAAGAAAAACATGAAAACACTATTTTCTATACAAACGATCCTGTTCAGCAGAGTCAGTATGTAAATATGTTTAAGGCTGAAGGCATTGATGCAGTTGTACTTAAGGACAACATTGACCAGCCATTTATTTCACAGTTAGAATCTAAAAATGAAGGGGTTAAATTCAAACGTATAGATGATGAATTAAATGATTCATTTACAGAAGAATTAAGTGAAGACGACGAAAAATCTCTTAAGGAAAAATTAAGTGAAACTTTTAAGAAGGCTCTTGGAAGGGAAATTGACATTAAAGTACAGAAATTAAAAGACAGCAAAGTTTCTTCAATGATTACTGTTTCAGAAGAAACACGTCGTATGCAGGATATGATGAAGATGTATGGTATG